>MPLZ02137544.1_pt1 | contig 66853 bp, 63 predicted proteins | sample 1617311 | NCBI WGS metagenome assembly MPLZ02 (sample SAMN05944806, study PRJNA350692) | marine metagenome | biome: marine; feature: ODZ; material: water; isolation source: 160 m water sample filtered on 0.2 um supor filter | place: Pacific Ocean | collected 2012-04-08 | depth 160m m | reverse complement strand
GTGGCAGCGGTATATCCCAAACCTCCAAGGATTACATCGATTGATGATACACCTTGAGTATCTTGATCGATTACCGTGACGCTCGGTATTTGTAGATAACCACCCCCGTCCTCCGTAACAATAAATCCAACTATGACGCCAGCAGCAATGGTAGCGGTCGCTGTAGCTTGCACCCCATTACTGAGATCAGGTGGTCCAATTACTACATCGGTATCTTGGGTATAGCCGGTGCCGCCCGCTCCAACAGTGATTGAAGAAACATTGTTTCCTTGGCCAGTCGAAAGAGTCAGGCTCACAGATCCATTGTTACTGTTTTCCTGGTCACCAGTCAGTGGATTGTCGCCCGTAGTATTGGCAGAATCTTGCACCGCAGTACCTGTCACACTGCCACTCGAGAGACAACTGTGGCCATTTAGAGTCAAGGTGCCGGTGATTGAGCCGGCATTATCTGACAATGTCGCTTTGATCGTATCTGCACTTCCATTGTTATCGCTGATAGTTCCTGACCACTGACCCGACAAATTAAAAGCCTGATTGTAAATACCCCCGCTGGAACTGCCCCCACAACTCGCCAGTAGACCGGTAAGGATCAGGAGTGTGCAGCCTAAGAGCGCTTTTTTTATTTGGGTTGGCACGATCTTTTTGTGGGCGATTTGGATGATCGTACTGTAACGCAAGTGCCGGGAATTCACCATGAGATTGATGTGAGTAGTACCCAGTGGTACAGACGTATCCTGTGTTCAGACGGCATTAAGGCGAGAGTTTTCTGGACAGAATTTCATTCACCGCTTTCGGGTTGGCTTTGCCACCTGTTTCCTTCATGACCTGACCTACTAGAAAACCCAGAACTCTTCCTTGCCCCTGTCTTACCTGGTCGGCCTGTTCGCTGAACTTTGATAGTATCTTTTCGACAACCTGTTCCAACTCGGCACTGTCGGATATCTGTTTCAGGCCACGGGCTTCTATGATTTGGTCTACATCGCCACCGTTATCCCACAGGTCGGAAAATATGTCCTTTGCAATTGTTCCTGATATGGACTGATCATTGATTCTGCAGATCAGCCGGCCGAGTGAGATCGGAGATACCCGGCTCTGTTCGATCGGAAGGCTGTCTCGATTCAACGCGGCCATCAGGTCTCCAGTAACCCAGTTAGCGGCGATTTTGCTGTTGCCCCCGGCCTCTCTGACCGTCTCCTCAAAGTAATCCGCAATCCCACGATCAGCGGTCAGCTGTTGGGCATCTGATCTTCGCAACTGGTAAGCGTCAATAAAGCGGTCACATCGGGCATCGGGAAGTTCCGGCAGTGATGATCTCAGGTACTCCACTTCAGCATCTTCTATCACCAGAGGCGGTAGGTCCGGGTCAGGGAAATAACGGTAATCATGCGCTTCCTCTTTTCCCCGCATAGGTCGGGTTTGATCCGTATCCGGATCATAAAGCCTGGTCTCCTGAACAACTTGCCCCCCATCCTCGATAAGATCGATCTGGCGTTGAATTTCATGGTTGAGAGCCCGCTCTATAAAGCGGAAGGAGTTGATGTTTTTTAATTCAGTCCGTATACCGAGTTCTGAATCACCTTCAACTCTGATGGAGATGTTGGCGTCGCAGCGGAATGAGCCCTCCTGCATGTTGCCATCACAAATTTTGAGATAGCGAACAAGTGAGTGAATTTTTCTCAGATAGGCGATAGCCTCGGCTGGTGAGCGCATGTCGGGCTCGGAGACAACTTCGAGCAGGGGCGTGCCTGCTCTGTTGAGATCGATACCTGACATCTCCCCCAAACCATCGTGCAGTGACTTTCCGGCATCCTCTTCAAGATGTGCTCGTGTAATTCGGATCTGTTTTAGTGTGTCACCTTCACCGATATTGATTTTGCCGCCGGACACGATAGGTATTTCATACTGGCTTATTTGGTAACCCTTGGGCAGGTCTGGATAGAAATAGTTTTTTCGGGCAAATACTGATCGATGGTTGATGGTTGCACCGGTTGCCAGGCCAAATGTAGCCGCCATCTGAACTGCAGTACGATTCATCACTGGGAGGATACCCGGCAGGGCGATGTCAACAGCACAGGCCTGGGTATTGGGATCGGCGCCGTAGTGAGTGGAGGCGCCTGAAAAAATCTTGCTTTGAGTCTGAAGCTGGACATGCACCTCCAGGCCAATGACGCTTTCCCAGTGTGTCACTCGTAGTCTCCCGGGATACGTTGGTGCCAGTCAGTTACCTTCTGATAGCTGTGTGCCGCAGAAAGGATATTGGCCTCCTTGAGATATGGCCCGATTAGTTGTAGACCGATTGGAAGTCCTGATTGATCGAATCCCACTGGTAGAGAAATTGCGGGCAGCCCGGCCAGGTTAACCGGCACAGTAAACACGTCGTTAAGATACATCGAGACCGGGTCATCAAGGTTCTCACCCAAGGTGAAAGCAGTTGAAGGTGTCGTTGGCCCCGCTATGAGGTCGCACTGTTTGAACGCCTGACTAAAATCATTGGCAATGATTCGGCGGACTTTCTGGGCTTTGAGGTAATAGGCATCGTAATAGCCAGCCGACAGCGCGTAAGTACCTATAAGAATTCTGCGTTTAACCTCATCGCCAAAGCCCTCTGCGCGGCTTTTTTCGTACATATCAAGTAAATCACTAAACTCTGCGGTTCGATGTCCGTAGCGCACACCGTCAAACTTAGACAGGTTCGACGAAGCTTCAGCGGGTGCAATGACGTAATACGCAGCAATACCGGCGCTACTGTTGGGCAACTCGATATCAACCAGCTTTGCGCCAAGTTTTTCGAATTCTTCTAGGGCTGTTTCTATGGCGGACAGCACCTCGGCATCGACCGAGGGATCGAGAAACTCTTTGGGAATCCCCAGCCTAACGTTTTCGAGGCCAGTGTTCAGTGCCGAAAGATAATCTGGGACAGCGGTGTCCAGGGAGGTTGAATCCCGGCTGTCGAAACCGGCCATAGTCTGTAGCAACAGGGCTGCGTCCTCGGCCGACTGGGTAATCGGTCCGGCCTGATCCAGTGATGAGGCATAGGCCACCATGCCATAACGGGAAATTCGTCCGTACGACGGTTTAAGTCCTGTCAGGCCGCAGAATGCGGCTGGCTGCCGAATTGATCCCCCGGTGTCTGTGCCAATGGCAGCTGGTGCCAGTCTGGCAGACACGGCTGCTGCCGAACCGCCCGAACTACCGCCAGGCACCCGCGCTGTATTCCAAGGGTTGAGTACCGGTCCGAAATACGACGACTCATTGGAAGAACCCATGGCGAATTCGTCCATGTTGGTTTTTCCGAGCACGATAAAGCCGTCTTTATCGAGACGCTCAACGACGGTTGCATCGTAGGGTGATACGAAATTGGATAATATTCTGGATCCACAACTTGTGAGCAGGTCTTGGGTACAAAAGATATCTTTCAGGGCGACAGGCAGCCCCTTGAGGTTTGAGTTACGCTCATTTCGCCTTGAGTGATCAGCTTGTTGAGCTTGTGCCAGGGTCTGTTCCCGATCAACACTCACGAACGCATTCAATTGCTGGTTTTGTTCTATCCGGTCCAGAAAGTGAGTGGTGATCTCCGTACTGCTGATTCCACCAGTTGCTAACATTCTGTTCAGAGCGCTCAGGCTTTGCCGGTGCGGCATCGTTAGTGGTTTCCTGAGAACTGCAGATTCTGGACGAGGTGACCCAAAGTTTTGTCGTATCGGCGCTAATCGAGTACTTTTGGCACTAGATAGAGACCCTGTTTTACGGCGGGTGCAATAGCCTGAAACTGGTCCCGTTTATTGACCTCTTTCACTTCGTCGTCCCGAAGTCGCAATTGGATGTCCTGAGGGTGGGCCATTGGCTGGATCCCTTCAGTATCGATCTTGTTCATCTGTTCCACCAGGGTCAAGATGTTGGATAGATCGATGCTGTAGCGTTCAGCCTCATGCGGTTCGATACCGATACGGGCGAGCCGCGCGACACGTTCTACGTCTGATTTGGAGATAGACACGACCAGGGGAGGAGCATTCGTTATCAGAGGTCAATTATACCCTGCTCCGGTTGAACCGGCAGGGGTACCCTGTGCTACAGTACGCGGCTTAATCTCGCTTCACATTTTTTCGTTTACTCGGCAGACATATGTTATTCAAGCGTTTTTTTGGCCTATTTTCCAATGACCTGGCAATCGACCTGGGGACGGCCAATACGCTTGTGTATGTGCGGGAGCGTGGTGTAATCCTCAATGAACCATCGGTGGTTGCGATACGAACCGGTTCTATAGCACCAGAAAAGACGATACTGGCTGTTGGGCAGGAGGCAAAACTGATGTTGGGCCGAACGCCCGGAAATATTCAGGCAATACGGCCCTTAAAAGATGGGGTCATCGCAGATTTCACGATCACAGAGATCATGCTGAAATTTTTTATCAGAAAGGTTCAGCAGAACCGTTTTTTCTCCAGTCCCCGAATTGTGATCTGCGTGCCCGGTGGGTCTAATCAGGTTGAACGTCGTGCGATCCGAGAATCCGCGGTGACAGCCGGTGCTAGGGAGGTGTATCTGATTGAAGAGCCGATGGCCATGGCGATCGGTGCTGCGTTGCCCGTTGCCGAGCCGACTGGTTCTTTGGTGCTCGATATCGGAGGTGGAACCACTGAAGTCGCCGTGTTGTCACTTGGCGGGATCGTTTATGCCACTTCTCTACGTGTTGCTGGTGACACTTTTGATGATGCGATTATCAATTATGTCCGCCGCAGGCATGGATTGCTGATTGGTGAAGCAACGGCGGAGCGGGTGAAGAAGGCGATCGGAACGGCTTGGATCGACTCTGATCATCGTGAAATGGAAATCAAGGGACGTGATGTGACTGAAGGAATGTCGCGCAGTCTGTTGATTGGCAGTGACGAGGTTTACGATGCAATCAGTGATGCCTTGAGTCAGATCATTGGTGTAATTCGGGAAACGCTCGAGAACACACCACCTGAATTGGCTGCCGACATTGGTGAACGGGGCATGGTGATTGCCGGTGGTGGTGCGCTGATTCGGGATATGGATCGGCGGCTGATGCAGGAAACCGGGTTGCCGGTGGTTATTGCTGACGACCCCTTGACCTGTGTCGCAAGAGGCTGTGGTCGCGCACTTGAAGACATGGCAGTGTTGGGAGATGTTTTCACGCGGGAGTAGCGTTGATGGCTGCTTTGAATCACTGTGACAAGGTGAAACCTGATGGTAGGAGTTACCAAATAAGGGCTCGCCGGTAGCCCGTCGAGTGAAACTTCACCGCTACGAATCCGTACACGCGTTGTTGTTTTTTGTGCTGTTGTCTATCGTTCTGATGGCAGGTCACTTCTACAGTGAGAATGTTCGCCAGATTGCGCGGGTGCTCTCTGTTCTCAGTGCGCCCGTTCATCTGATCGCAGCATCCCCTTCGACTGTATATCGATGGTTCGAGGGAAGTCTGGACTCAGAAGATGAACTTGAACTGGAATTGGCTGAACTGAGTCGGAAGCAACTCGTACTTCAGACACGTCTCCAGCAACTCAAGGCACTCGAGTCTGAAAATGAACGGCTGAGAAATCTGCTGCATGCAGGTGCCCGGCTCGCGAGCAAGATTCAACTTGCCCAACTGGTCAAGGTTAACCTTCATGGTCACTCACACTCCGTGCTCATCAACCGAGGGGCAGCTGACGGGGTGATCATCGGTCTGCCGGTGATAGACGAGGGCGGCCTAGTCGGTCAAGTAACGCGGGTGGGCTCGGTTCGTAGCGCTGTGTCGCTGGTCACAGACCCGACACAAGGTGTTCCGGTTCAGAGTGTACGCACCGGCTTGCGGGCAATAGCTTTTGGAGTAGGGGGGTCCGGAGAACTGCGGTTGCTCTATGTCGATCGTAATGCAGACATTCGTATTGGTGACTTGCTGGTGACATCCGGGCTGGGTGGTATCTATCCTTCCAGGTACCCTGTTGCGCGCGTCAGCAAAATCAAACGCCACGTTGATGAGGCGTTCATGGCTGTTCACGCAATGCCCAGTGCGCGCCTCAACAAAGGCCATCAGGTCGTGCTGGTCTGGCATGATAGCGCTGAATCATCTGCTGAATCGGATCCAGCGCTCCCGGTAGCTGCAGACAGCGCAGATGACTAGTCTGTTTGCGAGCCGCCAAAAGGTCTGGGTTATTCCGGCAACATTCTTGGTGTCGTATGTGCTTATTTCGTTTCCCGTTGGTCCTCAGTGGCGTGGCTATGTGCCTGATTGGGTTACCCTGGTTCTGATTTATTGGTGCATGGCAGCACCACAAAGAGTTGGGGTGGGTGTTGCCTGGCTGGTTGGGCTAGGGCTCGACCTCCTGACTTTCGGTCTGGTTGGCAGTCATGCGTTGACCAAGACAGTGATTGCGTTCCTGGTGGGCCGCGTGGCGCTAAGACTCAGAGCTTATCCTGTCTGGCAGCAGACCGCCTTTATACTAATTTTGCTTGTGGTCGAAACTGCCATATTGGTTGCCATTGAGTATCTGGTGGATGGACAGTTGGGGGGTATGGTCAGTTGGCCAGCGCTGGCAGTTGGAGTCGCTGTTTGGCCATTGCTGTTCTGGATCCTTCGCCACTGTCGGCGCTGGGGTCGATTGCAATGATGCAGAATCACAGCGTTAACAATCGCGACCAGGATGTACGAACAGTCAAGACCCGGCTGATGATCTCCGCTGTCTTGATGGTTGTGCTAGCGGTTGCTTTGCTGGGTCGTTTTGTTGTCTTGCAGGTCACACATCACGAACGGTATCGCACGATGTCTCTGGATAACCAGATTGATTTGCGTGCCTTACCGCCAGTTAGAGGGATGATCATTGATCGCTATGGCACGGTGCTTGCAGAAAACCATTCCGTCTATGAGTTGGAAGTGATACCTGAAAACGTTAAGGATATCGATCGCATGCTCAGTCAGATTGGTATGCTGGTCGAGTTAACAGACCAAGAAATTCGGCGGTTCCGAAAGAATGTTAAACAAAGACCTAGATTTGAGAGACAAATTCTCAAATCCCGCCTTACTGATAGCGAGGCTGCCCGTTTTGCTGTTCGACAGCAGCGATTTCCGGGAGTGACACTCAGTGCGAGCCTGCGCAGGGTTTATCCTCAGAACGACTTGACTGGACACGTTATTGGCTATGTGGGCAGGGTCAGTGATCAGGATCTTAAGAAGATTGATACTCGAGCCTACGAAGGAACAAGTTACATCGGTAAGATCGGCATCGAATCCTTTTATGAAACAGAACTGCTTGGTCAAGTTGGTGTTCAGCAAGTAGAGACCGATGCGTATGGGCGGGTGGTCAGAAAAGTCAGCCATGTGGCTGCCAGAGCCGGAGCAAATGTCCACTTGACACTGGATGCACAGCTTCAGAAAGTCGCAATTGAAGCACTGGACGGGCGTCGTGGTGCAGTGGTGGCCCTGGAACCGTCCAGTGGAGACATTTTGGCTTTTGTGAGTACGCCGACCTATGACCCAAACCTTTTCTCACAAGGTATCAGTCATGAGGCTTATGGAAAGTTACGTGGGTCGGTCGATAAACCCCTCGTGAATCGGGCCTTGTATGGTCGTTACGCACCAGGATCAACGATCAAGCCCCTGTTGGCACTGGCTGCTCTTGAGAACGGTCTGGAGTCTCAAAAGAAGATAGTGTGTTCGGGTCGATTTACATTGCCTGGGAGCAGCCATGCGTATCGTTGTTGGCGACGTAAAGGCCATGGATACGTGAATCTCCACGATGCGATTGAGCAGTCCTGCGACGTGTATTTTTACCGGCTCGCACATTCGATCGGCATCAGAAAAATGGCAGACTATTTCGGCGGATTCGGATTTGGACAGCGTACAGGGATTGATCTTCTAGATGAGCCCAGTGGTCTGCTTCCGACTCCTGAATGGAAGAAGAAAAACCGGCAGGAGTCCTGGTATCCAGGGGAGACTATTATTACTGGTATTGGTCAGGGTTATCTGCTGGTTACACCGCTGCAGCTGGCCTATGCCACTGCGTCGCTGGCCAATCGAGGGCATGCGATCAGGCCTCGGTTGCTCCGCGGACTTGAGGATCCTGGTTCCGGAGTCATTACACATCCAACGCAGCGGCGGGGATTAACCATTAAAAACAAGGATTCGAGCTACTGGGATCAGGTCATTGCGGGGATGGAATCGGTACTTCACAGTTCAAGAGGTACGGCGAGGGCCAGTGGCAGAAACAGTCCTTACCGAATCGCCGGCAAGACCGGCACTGCACAAGTCGTCGGGATTTCTCAAGACCGGGATGATCGCAGCAACGAACTACCTGAAGAGTTACGCGATCATGCTCTGTTCATTGCCTTTGCACCGATTGAGCAACCGCGAATCGCCATTGCCGTGGTGGTTGAAAATGGAGGAAGTGGGAGCCGTGCAGCGGCACCCATTGCGCGCAAGATCATGGACTACTATTTCATCCATAGATTAAGACGGGCCTCCCTTCCGGGTATAGCGCATGTATTCGGGTAGGAAAATGCATGTGGATGGGCCACTCCTGATGGGCGTGCTCGCCCTTTGTGTTTTAGGGCTGGTACTTATTTTCAGCGCCAGTGGCGAAAACTGGAATCTGATGTGGCGACAAGGGATCAGGCTGTTGCTTTCCCTAGGGGTGATGTTGGCTGCAGCACAGATTCCACCGGAAGTTGTTCGACGCCTGTCTCCACACATATTTATAGGCGGATTACTTATCTTGGTGCTGGTCCTGGTGGCAGGTTATGTAGGTAAAGGTGCCCAACGGTGGTTGGATCTGGGGGTATTTCGATTTCAACCCTCCGAATTGATGAAGCTAGGTGTACCGATGGCAGTGGCATGGCTATTGACACGGCGTGCTATGCCACCTCGGTTTCTTGATGTACTCGGCGCAATACTGATCATTGCATTGCCTGCGTTACTCGTTGTCGTTCAGCCGGACCTCGGTACTGCCATAATGCTAGTCGTGTCGGGTTTGCTTGTTCTTTTCCTAGGTGGAATCCGATGGCAGCATCTACTGATGTTGATCGGGGCGGCAGTCGCCGCGGCACCGTACCTCTGGGCTCAACTACATCACTATCAGCAACAACGAATTCTGACTATGTTCGATCCCTGGTCAGATCCTCTTGGAAGCGGGTACCACGCTATTCAATCCATGATTGCGATCGGTTCAGCTGGCTTGGCCGGAAAGGGATGGCTTGCTGGAAGTCAATCGCATCTGGAATTTATTCCGGAGCGAAGTACTGACTTTATATTCGCTGTCTTCGCAGAAGAGTTCGGTTTGGTAGGGGTCGTTGCCCTGGTCACACTATATGTGTTTCTAGTAGGACGGTGCTTGGTCATGGCCTATCATGTCAGAGAAGTATTCTCACGTTTGCTGATCGGTGGCCTGGCACTGACGTTTTTCTTTTACTTCTTTGTAAATGCTGCAATGGTTGCAGGTATGTTGCCGGTGGTTGGTGTTCCCTTGCCGCTGGTTAGTTATGGCGGCACTTCAATGCTCACATTGATGGCAGCTTTTGGAATCATGATGGGTGCCTACACGCGTCGAGGGTTAATGACATGAAGACACATCATATGTTTTGGAGTGAAGTTGCCTCCAAAACAGTATTTTTTTGCCTGAGTAGTCTCGTTGTACTCCTGCTGAGTCTGGTACCAGGGTCTACCGCCCGGGCCGTGTCGCTTGAAAAATATCCCCAATTAATTGAACTTGCCGACCGGTTGGTCCAGGAACACGATTTGGATAGAACTCAACTCCTGGAATGGTTCGAACAGGCTCAGATCAAGGAAAAGATAATCAAAGCGATGAACCGACCGGCTGAGCGGTTGTCGTGGCACCGCTACCGTCGACTATTTGTGAATGAGGGATCTGTAGGGAACGGTGTTAAGTTTGCGAAGCGGCATCGGGTCCTGTTAGACCGTGCTGAGGCCAGGTTTGGTATCCCGATCGAAGTGATCGTTGCCATTATTGGAATAGAAACCCGCTATGGCAAAGTTACAGGGAATCTAAGGGTGTTGGACAGTCTTGCCACACTGGCACTGGAGTACCCACGCAGAAGTAAGTTCTTTTCGTCCGAATTGGAACACTATATGGTGTTGGTACGCGACAACAAACTTGATCCATTAGTCGTTAAAGGATCTTATGCTGGGGCGATGGGAATTTCTCAGTTCATGCCCAGCAGTTACCGGCGGTACGCGATAGATTTTGACGGCGATGATCGAAGCGATCTCCTAAACAGCGTTGCTGATGCCATCGGCAGTGTTGCCAATTATCTAGCGGTTCACCGATGGCGAAAAGGCGAACCCATAGCACTGCGGATACCTGTTGAACAAGCTGTTCAACTTGAGCCCTTTGTAACCCGGGGTCTGAAGCCCAACACGCCGCTGGCCACACTGGTCCGGGCCGGCATGAAACCTGTTCCCGGCGTTGACCTCAATTGGAATGTCGGTGTTATGCAGTTCGATCAAGAGAACAAGGTCGAATACCGGCTTGGATACCACAACTTCTTTGTCATCACACGTTACAACAGGAGTCAGAATTATGCGATGTCCGCATTTGAACTTGCGGAACAGATCGCGGCCAGGATTAAGGATTAATTTTCGGTGGTATTGCGGCTTTCTCTGGTGGTGATGATTGCCCTTGGGTTGACGGGCTGTAGTTTCTGGGGTGACAAGCCCCGCGGTGGCGCATATTTTGAAGATGATGGGCCACCGACCGACGCCGGACCAGATCCTTCTTCTGTGCCAGATGCAGTTCCCAGGATAGAGCCGTTGAGTAAAACCGGAAATGCGCCCTATCGGGTGAATGGTGTGCGCTATGTGCCGATGAAGAGTGCGCAAGGCTACCAAGTAAAAGGCACAGCTTCCTGGTATGGCCGAAAGTTCCACGGTCGCCGAACGTCCAGTGGTGAAACCTATGATATGTACGCGATGACTGCTGCACATACAACGCTGCCACTGCCGACTTATGTGCAGGTGAAGAATCTCGATAATGGAGTCAAAGTGGTTCTGCGGGTTAATGATCGAGGGCCGTTTCTGGGGGGGCGCTTGATTGATCTGTCATATATGGCTGCACGCAAACTGGGTGTGACGACATCCGGTACAGCCCGCGTAGAGGTGACCGCGATAAAAGATCATTCAGCGTCTGCTCCAGTTGCCAATGTTTCTATAACTCAGCGCAATAACAAACTGGTGTACGTTCAAGCCGGCAGTTTCAGGCTAATCGGAAATGCGCATACCCTGCGTGAAAGACTCACTCACCAGGGTATCGCTCGAGTGAGCGTCTCCCCCACACGCATCGATAACACGCTGTATTATCGGGTTTGGGTGGGTCCTTTGGGATCTGACTTGAAGTTGGGTGAGATAATTGATCAGATTACCCGCATTACGGGTGTTGAACCACATATTATTGAGAACAACTGACGAGGCACATTATGGGTTATAGATTACGCACGATTTATATTCTGATCCCGCTTTTTGTGCTTCTGTTTGTTCCGGCAGCACTGCCCGCTTATGAATCAGGTCTTGCGGAGAATGCCCGCTCTCTCATACCACCACCCAGTCTTAAAGTGTCCTCCTGGCTGCTCATGGATTCTAGAACGGGAACGATCATTGCCTCTGAGAATAAAAACAAACGGGTTGAACCTGCAAGTCTGAGCAAGCTGATGACGGCTTACGTGGTATTTCAGGAGATCCAAAGGGGCATCCTCGAACTGGATGAAGAGGTCACTGTCAGCGAGAGGGCATGGAAAACAGGTGGATCCCGGATGTTTATCGAACCGGGTGATCGTGTCAGGGTCGAGGACTTGTTGTTAGGACTGATCGTCCAGTCCGGAAATGATGCGGCAGTCGCCCTTGCCGAGCATGTTGCCGGGAGTGAAGCGGGATTCGCGGACTTGATGAATCAGGCAGCTGTGAAGATGAGTTTGAAGAACACTCATTTCGTTAATTCAACCGGGCTTCCGCATCCTGACCACTTCAGTACAGCTTACGATATCAGTGAAATCACACGTACGATCATTCAGGAACAGCCCGAGCACTACGGTTTCTACGCCATTCCGGAATTTACCTGGAATGGGATAACGCAGAAGAACCGCAATCCACTGCTGGTCCGTGATAACACGGTAGACGGCGTTAAGACGGGCCACACAAAGTCTGCCGGGTACTGTCTGGTGGGCTCTGCTGAGCGGAACAACATGCGATTGATCGCCTCGGTGATGGGCGCCCACGATGAGCGCAGTCGAGCTAATTCGGTTTATTCGTTGTTGAAATACGGTTTTGCTGCTTATGAATTTCATCACCTGTATGGAAATCAGGCGCCGATCCTGCGGGCCGATGTATTAAAAAGCACAGTTGAGTCTATCCCTGTGGGAATTAGTCAGGGTATCGATCTTCTATTGCCCAAAGATTCAGGTGCGTCACTAGAAGCAAAGGTCCGGCTGTCAGAGTCTTTAGTTGCGCCGTTAGAGCTTGGACAGGAAGTTGGCACACTGACAGTACAGCTTAAGGGCGCCGTCCTGGTTACCCGGCAGTTGATCGCGCTCAGTCCAGCGCCTTCTGCATCCTGGCTTGGTGGATTGACCGACTCACTTCGGCTCTGGTTTCGCTGAATGGGGGATCGACGTGCTGATCATGTCGGCCAAGGATTGAATCTGCTGGAATTCCCCTGCCGGTATGAGATCAAGGCCATGGGTCGGTGTGATACGTTGTTTGAAACACGAGTTCACAAAATTGTTGACCGACACCTAGACGGTGCTCCCATTGTCCAGACGGTTACTCGGGAAAGCACTGGAGGTCGTTACGTCTCGGTGACATGCACTATTGAAGCTATCAGCCGTGAGCAACTTGATTCAATCTATCTGGACCTACACAGCGAAGTGGATGTGTTGGCCACCCTCTAACTGAGCCGGGTGTTTTTCAGGTGGTGGAAAAGCCCATGGACTTTATTGTTGTTCGTGATTTTGGATTGAAGTCGTATCACTCTGTGCTCGACGACATGCAGAGGTTTACCCATATGCGTACTCAAGGCACAGCCGATCAAATCTGGTATGTACAGCACCCCGCGGTTTATACGCGCGGAGTGAGTTGCCATGACTTGCCCTGGGGCGAAGGTCGGGATCTGGAACTGGTTGATAGTGATCGTGGTGGGCAGATAACCTACCACGGTCCTGGCCAACTGATTGCATATCTGCTGCTTGACCTGCGACGATGTGGTCTGGGTGTTAGGGGATTAGTCGCTCGAGTTGAGCAGGTGATTGTTCAACTGCTGGCTAATCATGAACTGAGCGGCGATATTCGGCCAGGTGCACCGGGTGTTTATATCGATGGTAAGAAAATTGCTGCTTTGGGTCTTAGAATCCGAAATGGATGCACATACCATGGTTTGAGCCTCAATGTAGATATGGACCTATCGCCCTTTGGCTTCATCGATCCATGTGGTTATCAGGGTCTCGCGGTAACCCAGCTTAAGTCACATGGTATTTCTGTTCCGCTTTCAATCATTCAGGACGAGTTGACTGATCTGTTTGTGTCGAGTCTGGGTTATGGTTCCACAGTCGCAGGCCCATCAATGAAAAAGGATTAGGTAAAGTGGATTTGGTAAAGCGACTGCGAATCCAGCCGAACTCCACCTGTCTGTTATGCGGTAAGTTGAGTCAACCGAGTCAGCGTGAGTTATTTTGTCCAATGGCGAGCCGCCTGGCTTCAGCCAATCGATCAACTGTGCCCACATCTATCCACTTGCCGGAAAAATGTTGGCCAGAGAGCTGATTCCCGTCTGCGGCCTGCCTTAAAAGGTCCGCGAGTGGAAACCGGCCTCGGGGGCTGTCATTAAACAGGCTGTGACGATAGATACCGATGCCTGAAAATGTCAGGCTTACCGAGTTGCCCACAGGCTGATTCAGTACTTTTTGTCCGAATAGGTGAAAGTCTCCGGCCGGATTGTGGACAGGGTTGTCGACTAGTAGTAAATGCCCTTGACCATCGATACTGTCAGGAAGTGAATCAAGCTGCAGATCGGTCCAGATGTCGCCGTTAAGAACAACGAAAGGATCGGTTGTAATCAGCCTTAGCGCCTGTCGTATCCCACCACCGGTGTCCAGGGCGCCTTCGGGTTCGTGAGAATAGGCCACTGACAACCCGTAGCGTTTTCCATCTCCGATATGAGATTTAATCATGTCACCGAGGTGGTCGAGGTTGATCACCACTTGATCGACTCCAGCCTGTGCCAGAGCGACTAGATGATGCTCGATCAGGCGGCGGTCACCGATCTTGATCAGAGGCTTGGGCAGGTGATCAGTCAGCGGTCTGAGACGTTCTCCGCGACCCGCAGCCAGAATCATTGCATGAGGGTATTTCCAGGTCATCGGATAGCCTGCTACGAAGAGAGTATGTGATTTCGGTCTGATCCAGGTGTTCCCTATAATAACGTACGTAGAGGCCCTGATTGCTTTACAAGGCTAGCGTTGTTTCATACGAGGTCAAATTGGATGTCCAGGCAGCTCAAACCCGTGGAATCACATCACAGCAGGCGATTTAATTTTTGTGTTCCACGAATGGGACTACAGGTCGCTACTGTAGCCTTTTTACTGCTGGCATCACTGGCCACAAGAGCGGATTTGTCGGTATCGTTCGCTGACGAGACTATCTGCCCGGTTGATGTGATCTGGCTACCACCCGCCGTACTGCCCTATGTTGGTCGCGACCCAACCAGTCTCCAGGTGGAGCTCGAGTCCGACCAGATCGATATGCCCGAACCGCATGTACTGATATTGACCGGTGGGGCTTCGGTGACACAGGGCGCACAGTCGATCTATGCCGAGAACATCGTTTTTGACAAGAATATGTTTTCCCTTGAAACCGGTAAGGCAGTGGTGCAGACCCACGAGGGAGACCGACTGGTGGTTGATTCTTTGGAACTGCAACTCGAGACGCGAATCGGTCGCGCTGATAATGTTCAGTTTCAGATCGCCAGACGCGGGGCGATCGCCAAAGGCAAAGTGGTTGATCCCGGTGGCGTCAGCCATGACACATCTGGATACACCTACGCGGTTGCCGGTCAGATCGGAAGCGTGAAAGGGCCACGATCTTATACCCCACCGGATGTGATCACCCTGCCCGGTGGCGAAGTGATCAACGTCGACAACGAGGGCTTGACGTCAGTTACAACTGATACGCAGCCAGACGCACAAGAACGAGTCCGAGTGAAGGCGCGTTCCCGGGGCCGGGCCGACACGCTCTACTTCGAGGGACATGATCGTGAGCGTTTGGAGAACGTTGTGTATTCTAGTTGTGTCGCGGGTGACGATACGGTACTGATGGAAGCAAGTGAGATCATTCTTGATCATGTAACCGGGATTGGCATTGGCAAGCATCTGAAAGTACGTTTTTTTGATGTCCCCGTTCTATATTTTCCTGTAGTCAGTTTTCCACTGACCGACGAGCGGAAAACCGGTTTTCTTTTCCCGACGTTGGGCTACGGGCAGGATTGGGGATTCAATTTTCGACTGCCATTTTACTGGAACATCGCACCCGATAAAGATGCGACTTTCGAGTGGCACGTGATGGCCAACCGCGGTGTACAGACTGCGGGAGAGTACCGCTACCTCGGGACGACTGCTGGCGGTGATTACAGCGGTGTACTGCGTGCTGAATACCTGCCCGAAGATCGCAAATATGGCAGCAGTCGCTATGGCTGGAGCTATGACCATCACCTGAATACCCAACGCTGGGATACCGATTTTATACTGGATGTTGATCTGGGTTATGTGTCTGACCCATCGTACCTGGATGATCTAGCAGACAATCTTCAGGTCAGTAGTGCGTCGCATATTCCGCAGACGGTCAATCTGGCGGTGGATCCGTACGATATCTTCGTTGAAGAAGAAGACCTGCACGCTGATCTTGATTTCTCGGCCTACCAGAGTGTTGATGCTGAGTTGACCGATGACGAAGAGCCCTATGCGAGATTGCCTGGGCTCAAGGTGACATGGGACAAGACCTACGACCTCAGTGCGGAAGACCGGAGTGACAGGTATCTACGCGATGACAGCACACATTTTAGCTTACGGCCAGAAGTGGATTCGGAACTGGTGAATTTTGATCATGGTTCCGATGATAAGACTGAAGGTCTGCGGTTGGACATTCAGCCAGCTGTTTCGCTTAGTATGGAGCGGCTGTACGGCGCCATCACGCCGAAGCTGACTCATGCCTTTACGGCCTACAGTGTATCTGGGCAACCGATTGAAAAGCCGTCAAGTCCGACCAGAAGCATTTTCTTATTCGAAGTGGCATCTGAACTGTTCCTCGAGCGGGATATTAACTGGGGGGGTGTCGACTATGTTCAGACACTGGTCCCTCGGCTGGCTTATCACTATGTGCCCTATAAGGACCAGTCCGACCTACCCGTGTTTGATACCGGATCGGTAGGTTTTAACAATATTGTCGATGCTTATCTGAGCGACGGGTTCTGGGGGGCAGACAGGATTCAGGATTTTCAGGGCTTCACTCTTGGGTTGGAAAGCGATACCTATGCCAGCGAATCTGGGAACCGTTTAATGAAGTGGACCCTGGCACAGCAGGTTTATCTCGCAGATCGAGAGGTGACCCTGAATACGGATGATGCGCCGGCGACGAGCAGTTACTCACCGCTGCTCGGGGAGCTCGATTTCAGTATCACGCAACAGTGGAACGCGAGCGGCTTCGCCAGTTGGAACTGGGACGACAGTGAGCTTGACGAATGGCGCGTGGGTTCGGCGTATACTCCGGGGTCACGGAAGCAGGTCAATTTAACTTATCAGAGCGGGGGAGATGACAACCGCAACGTAGAAGTTGGACTGAATTGGCCGTTGGCACCCCGCTGGCAGTTGGGGGCAGGCGGGTTGTTCGGCGAGCATGAAGAAGACGGACAATATACCCGCATCAGTCTGGGTTATGACGCCTGTTGCTGGGCGATACGGGTGGAGTTAGAAGACCGCCCTATTGTGGAGGATGATGATTCAGAAGAAAGTGGCGGTGGTCGCATTATGTTCACGCTCAGACTCAAAGGGCTGGGCACGATTTCTTCAGGTGAGGTGCTGGGATTGAGTGAAGGATTCTCTACGTTCGCGCCTGCATTATAAATCGATGGCTACATCGCCTAATCGGGATGAATTCGTGCAGTTGGCGCCGCCTTTGCATACAGACAAACAAAAGCTGCTTGTTGTTATTGTGCTGTTTTTGCTTCTCGCCGTGTCTGATCTTGGAATGAGTAGTGACAGCATCGACCGTGTTGTTGCCGTGGTAAACCAGGACATTATTACTGAATCCGAGCTCCGCCAGGAGGTGGCGCAAACCCAGAGAGAACTGCGTGCTAAAGGCCAGGCAATACCGCCACTAGCAGACCTGAAGGTAAACCTCCTTGAATCAATGATTGTGCACCTGATCCAGATTCAGCGGATCGAATTCCTTAACATTAAGGTCGCGGATGACATGGTCATGGCTGTGGTTAATGACATAGCGCGAAACAACCAACTCTCTCTAACGCAGTTGCAGGTAGAAATCGAACGTAGCGGACTCGGTTTTGAGGAATATGTTGAGGACATCCGCGACCAGATTGCTATCCGCCGTCTGGTCAATCAGGAGGTGGCTCGAAAAATTACTGTGACGGATCAAGAAATCGACGAGTTTCTGATTCAGAATCGAGATACCCTACCCAAGCGGCCGACAGAACTCGATCTGGCCCACATTTTGATAGCCGTGCCGGCCGATGCAATCGAAGAAGACATCGCAATAAGAGAAAACAGGATTCGTCGAATCCAGGACGAGATTTCTGACGGTCTGGCCTTCAGCGATGCCGCAATGCTTTACTCTGACAGTCCAGATGGTCCTGAAGGTGGTCGGTTGGGATGGCGACTGAACGCTGATTTGCCGGCTCTATTTGTTACGGCTGTGTCTGAACTTGAAGTTGGTATGGTATCTAGCGTGATCCGAAGTCCACGTGGATTTCATATTGTCCAGCTGTTGAATCGTCGAGGTGGAGAGGAAAACCTGGTCGAGCAGTCTCGGGTCCGACACATACTTCTGGTACCGAACGTGGTTTCGGGAGAAACCCAGATACGTCAGCGACTCGAGCGTATCCGCCAGAGGATACTCGCGGGTGCACCATTTTCAGAGATGGCTAAGCTCCATTCCCAGGACCAACAGAGCCGTGCGAGAGGGGGCGATCTCGGATGGTTGAGTCCAGGTGATAGGGATGGTGAATTTGAAAAGGTCGCGAGCGAACTGGCAGTGGGTGAGATCAGTACAGTGGTTCAAACTGGGGCCGGTTTTCACCTCCTACAGTTGGATGCGCGACGGACCAGGAATATGAGTGCTCGAATCAAACGCAGTCACGCCCGGCAGCAGGTTCGCACCCGAAAGGTTAACGAGAAATATGAAGAATGGCTCGGCGAAATCCGGGATATAGCCTACATTGAGTATCGTGTCGCACAGGACGATCTGTAACCCACCGAACACCTCGTTCGAAATGCACAGTGGATCACAGATAGTTCTGGTCTTCGATTAGCGGTTACCAGTAAATTCGGGGTAGGCTTCGAGGCCGCATTCACTGACATCCACGCCGCGGTACTCGTCATCTTCACTCACTCGTAGACCGGCCAAGATTCGAATCACGCCCCACGTCAAGAGGCTGGCCAGGAATACAAATGCGAATATCACCCCAATTCCAATCAGTTGGGCGCTCAAGTTGATGTCCGAGTTGGTCAGTGGTACGGCCAGCAGACCCCAGATGCCGACGGTACCATGAACCGAGATTGCGCCCACTGGGTCATCAATCCTGAGACGGTCCAGGCCAAGAACGGAGAAGACCACGATGATGCCGCCAACGGCGCCAATCAGTGTCGCGAGCAGCGGAGAAGGGGTGAGGGGTTCGGCAGTTATGGCGACCAGACCTGCGAGTGCGCCGTTGAGTACCATCGTCAGGTCGGCCCGGCCAAGGACAACACGTGCGGTGATCAGCGCAGCGATCACACCGCCGGCTGCAGCTGCATTGGTATTGACAAAAATTGCAGCCACTGCGTTAGCTTCACCGGCATTGGAGATGATCAGTTCAGAGCCACCGTTGAAGCCGAACCATCCCATCCACAGGATGAAGGTGCCGAGTGTGGCCAACGGCAGGTTGGCACCGGGCAGGGCATTTATCTTGCCGTCCTTGCTGTATTTGCCTTTACGGGCGCCAACCAGAATGACACCAGCAAGTGCGGCCGTTGCTCCTGTGAGGTGAACCACACCGGAACCGGCAAAGTCGCTGAAGCCGAGTACGTCTAGAAAGCCGCCACCCCACTTCCAGTAGCCCTGCAGGGGATAGATAAAACCCGTCAAGATTACGCAGAAAGCCAAGAATGGCCACAGTTTCATCCGTTCAGCGACCGCACCCGAGACGATAGACATGGCTGTGGCTACAAAAACCACCTGAAAGAAAAAATCAGCCCGACCTGAATAGTAGGCACCATCGTACCAGGCCTCGCCTTGGACGGACAACACTGACGCGACCTCGTGATCGCTACCAAGAAGGAACGAAAGGCCAGGCAATACTGAATTGAAGACCTCAGCCGGGTACATGATGTTATAGCCCACGAGCATGTACATGGTGCATGCAATCGCGTAAAGGGCAACGTTCTTGGTCAGAATTTCGGTTGTATTCTTCGCACGCACAAGCCCTGCTTCCAGCATGGCAAATCCAGCCGCCATCCACATGACAAATGCGCCCATGACAAGGAAGTAGAAAGTGTCCAGGGCATATCGAAGGTTCATAATATCTTCCATCTAAAGTTCTCCTGTAATGAGTTCTGTACTGAGTCGGTAAATTCCCTAAAGCGCCTCAGGGCCTGTTTCACCGGTGCGGATACGAATCGCCTGTTCAATCTCAGAAACAAAAATCTTTCCATCTCCGATCTTGCCGGTCTGTGCCGCTGTTGTTATCGACTCAATCACCCGATCGACTAGATCAGACGGGACAGCAACCTCGAGTTTTATCTTGGGCAGAAAGTCCACGGCATACTCTGCGCCGCGATAAAGTTCCGTGTGCCCCTTCTGTCTACCAAAGCCTTTAACTTCCGTAACGGTCATGCCCTTTATTCCGATTTCGGACAAAGCATCCCGGACGTCATCCAGGCGGAAGGGTTTTATAACCGCCATGATCAGTTTCATATCAATCTCCTGTGTTTAACGCCTTTAGTGTGTCACTGGCGCCGAATGCGCTTTGTTCACATCTATACCTCAAGCAATTTTCGTGCCAGACCCGCTAAGTCGACATTTCCGGGATGGATTGGCGAATTTGGCAGGGTGAGCCCAGATTTCTTAAGTTAGACCGGTCCGTCTGGAGGCAGTCCTGCACCGGATCGGTGCAGTGATAAGCGGAGAACCGACTTTGGTACAATGAGAACTGTGATAATTGCTCCTGCCTATTGTCTTGATGTGCGACTGGAGAAGTACCAGTGATGCCTTTACGGAAAATTGCCGACGCTATTGTTGATGTGCTGCCCAAGGATATTGCCAAAGATGTTCGCGGCAACACGCGGGTTATGGTGCAATCTGCTCTTGAAAAAATGGATCTGGTCAGTCGTGAAGAACTCGATGTCCAGGAAAAGGTCCTGCAGCGAACACGGGAGAAGCTCGAGGCTTTAGAAGCCCGCATTACTGAACTCGAGCAGAAACTGAGTACGCCTTCCGACTAGCCCGCACCGTACTTTTCACCCTGGCTATATACCAGCGACGGGAATCTGTGGGGTGTTTTAGGGGCTCGTTGACATCAATGCATCAGCTTATTGGTCAGTACGCGCCATCGTTCACGAAGGGTATCCGCATCGGTGTACCCGGTACTCAACACTTCCAAACGATTTCCATCAGTCGTGTCCTGCTGATGCCAGATTACTGTCGGGAACCCTGACACCCCGAGTGACCGGACTTGGTTCAACTCTTCTCTAAAAGTTTGTTGCACAACTGAACTGCCAAGATCTTCTTGAAACTGCACCGGGTCAAGTCCAATTTCTTTGGCAAGAGCGATTAATGTTTCGTAATCCGATGGATTTCTAGCATCCAGGAAGTAGGCTCGCTGAAGCGCTTCATAATATCGTTCGCGCGAGCCAGTCAATTGTAGACCGGCAGTGATTACCGCGCGGCATGCAGGATAGGTTGAGCGGCGAGGCTGACACACGGCCCAGAACTGATGATTAAATTTAGCTCCGGTTCGATCAGCGACTGATCGCCACGCGCTTTGAATATAGGTCTTGGTTTTCGTGTCCATCGGTTCATCCGAATCGGGTGCGAGTCCCCCCATCAAAAATTTAATAGTCACCGATGATGGTATCTCTCTGACGAATGACTGCCATGCAGACCGAAAACCCCAGCACCAGCTGCACATCGGATCGACAATGAGGTAGAGCAGTGGCTGCATTACGCTTGAGGTCTGAATTCAGCGGAAGGTTAATCTGGTGACGGTTTATCTCTCCCAGTGTGCCCGGAAGATGATTGATGGTGTGTTAATCCGGAATCTTGGTCGACTGCCATGCGACCATCTGCCAACTGCCGTTCAGTCTGCAGTAAACGTCGAGAAATCGCACTTGAAACTTAAGATCTCGGTCACTGGCCATGACATGCAACTTAGCGTGTCCTGTCACTACTGCTGTATCCCCGTAGTCTCGAATGTTTACGTCATCTCGTTCAAAGGATACATATCGAGTCCGACCTGAGGTTACATTACCGATAAACTCGGCTTTAGTTTCAACCCGAGCAGTCGAATGGGTATAGATCAAATCATCAGCCAGGACCGCGTCTAGCGTAGCCTCATCGCCCGCAATCATTGCAGCTATACGTTGATTTTCTAGTTCGATAATCTCATCCATTGTTGATTTCTCCGTTAAGCAGAAGTTGGTTTACCATTCGATCCCTTCGGGTCTGAGACAAGTGTGACATAAGTCGGTATACCACACGTACGATTCAGGGTGGCACAGGACGGCTCGTGATGTACCGCTAGGTCGTGGATAGTGGTGAATGACGTGCATATCTGGCTAATTCGGCAACCGCATCAGCAACAAGTGCCCAGTGCGGGGCAAGCAGGCAGTGCCCCATGTCCTCAATGATCATCAGTTGGGCATTCGGAATCGCAGCCGCTGTGGCTTGGCCGGAGCTGACGGGTATGAGCGGGTCTGCAGCACCATGGATGATCAGTGAGGGTAGCGTGAGCCGTGACAGGCCGGATATCCGATCGCCACTGGCGCGCGCGGCTGCCATCTGAAACGACCATCCCGACGGATGGTAGCAGCGGTTAAAGCTGCGCTGGAGAATCTGTCTGATATAGGCTTCATCAAAATGGGGGCCGCTGGTCGCTCGGTAACCTTCAACCTGAAGGTCGACATAGGTTTCCGGGTTGTTAAGATCCAGGGTGAGAGATTTGCTCACTGCCTCGGCTGATAACTCGTCATTAGAGACGGTCATCCGTGGCCTCGGGGCAGACATGATGGAAACCAGGGAGCGTACGCGTTGTGGAAATTCGATAGCCAGGGTTTGGGCGATCATCCCACCCAGTGACACGCCCATCATGTGGGCAGTCTCGATTTCCAGGGCATCTAGGATGCCGATCGTATCTTCTGCCATATCCGACAGGGAATAGGGGGCATCGACCTCCTCGGATCGTAGAAGTTCTGATACGGGTTGGGCGGAGCCGGACGTTTTAGAGCTTAAACCAACGTCCCGGTTATCAAATCTCACAACCTGGAATTTCCGGTCAACAAACACCTGGCACAGTTCATCGGTCCAATAGACCAGTTGGCTGCCAAGACCGGATATCAGTACCAGGGTCTCATGTGCCGGCTTGCCGAGAACTTCATAATAGATGTTGGTGCCCGCGTTGTAGGCTGTTCCTGCTTTGATGTTCATGTGTCCATTGACTTTTCAGACAACGCCAAAGCTTGTTGGCAGAAGCATTGTTGGTCAGATATTACGGTCAGCGTCTTTCCAGAAGTGCTCTCTCAGTTTGCGCTTGAAAATCTTGCCGCTGTCTTCACGCGGCAGGTTGTGCCGGAATTGGATAACACGGGGTAATTTGTATCCCGCGAGATGCTGTTTGAGGTAAGCACGCAGTGCCGATTCTTCACAGACCTGGCCGTCAGCAGGTTCAATAAGCGCAAGGACCTGTTCACCATACTCGTCGTCGGGAATACCCAAAACCGCACAATCATGAACACTGGGAAAGGCCAGTAGGACTGACTCGATTTCTGCGGGATAAATATTGACCCCACCAGAGATGATCATGTCGCGGACACGATCACACAGGTAGAGGTAGCCGTCCTCATCGAGGTAGCCCAGATCGCCGTTGGTGATCAATCCATCTCGTTCAATCGAATTTCGCTTTTCAGGATCGCCGTGATAGGTAAATTCCGGATAGTCATGGCGTCGCATGAATATCTCGCCGACTTCATGAGTCGCCGCTTCACTACCGTCAGATTTAAGAATCCGCAACGTGGTGTTACCCACCGCCTGGCCAACACTTCCAGGATGACTCAGCCATTGTGCGCTGTTGCAGTGGGTGATAACGCCACTTTCAGTACTGCCGTAAAATTCGTGGATTACAGGACCCCACCAGTCGATCATGGCGTGCTTTATGGAGGGCGGACACACTGCGCCTGCGTGGATAACGTGTTCGAGGCTCGACATATCGTACTGAAGTCGCTGTGATTCAGGCAGTTTCAACAATCTGACAAACATAATTGGTGCCAGGAACATGCCAGTGATGCGGTGACGCTGAATCAGTTGGAGCAATTCGAGTGCATCGAATCGGGGTTGAAGCACCATAAGCGTTCCGGTATCCAGAGCAACCCGTGCAAAATGAATTGGCGCCGCGTGATAGAGAGGCCCGCAGATAACCACGCGCATACCGGGACGGTTGCCCAGAACCGGTGGTTCGGCACTACGTAGTTGATTAGCCTGTTCAGTACTGGCCGCTTCCCGTCGCACACCTTTGGGTCGGCCCGTCGTTCCAGAGGTGTACATCATTGCTGTCGGTACAGAATCGAGCTGTAGATTTCTTGGCGGATAGTTCGAGAGCCAGTTTGACCAGGATTGCATGTCGTTTGGCACTTGGCAGAGAATCGGGTCGATTGCATAGGCTGCCTGGATGGCTGGTGGCGTCTCGATTACCAGTACCAGTAGTTCCTCGGGCAGTTGATCCTGTATCGCCTGGAGCAGATCTGCATGCACCACCAGTGCTTTGGCATTGCTGTCCCGCAGTACGTGGAGTACTTCGTCAGGTGTGAAGTGCCAGTTGATCGGTACGCTGTAGGCTCCGAGCCGTTGTGCGGCCGTGGTGACCTCAAAGAAAGGAGGATCATTTCGCATCAATAGTGCAATCGAATCATTTCTGTTGACGCCGAACTGGGCCAGGCCGGTTGCTGCTCGCGCACCCCGGTCGACTATGTCGATCCAGGGGTAACTGGTATCGCCCAGTATGAGAGTGGTGTGTGTAGACAAAACAGGATCGGAACGGCTGGTCGCCTAGCGGCCACCATCGCACAGGAGCAACTGACCAGTGATGTAGTTCGATTCAGGGATACATAACAGGTAAACCGCACCAGCGGCCTCCTCAGCAGTACCACCGCGACCGAGAGACATTCTAGAACCGGCAGCCTCGAGCACTGCCCGCTGCACACCGACCGGAATCTGGTGCCCCTCGATGTCAATGCTGGCGGCATCTGTATCCAGTGCCTGAGTAAGACGGGTATGCACGAGGCCGAAGGCAACAGCATTGACATTGACTTTGTAGCGCCCCCACTCCCGCGACATCGCCCGGGTCAGACCCACGATTGCAGCCTTGGCAGATGAATAATTGGCCTGGCCGGCATTACCGAAAACACCTGACGTGGATGAGATATTCACAATCTTTCTGAAAATCTCGCGATCCTCGGCTTTTTCACGTTTGGCTGCTTCTCGAATGGGTCCGGCTGCGGCACGCAGAATCCTGAACGGGGCCGTCAGGTGAACATCGAGGACGGCCTGGAACTGTTCGTCCGTCATTTTCTGAATAACGTTGTCCCACGTGTACCCCGCGTTGTTGACGATGATATCTGGTACGCCCCAGGTGTCCACGGCCGTCGCGACGAAGCGCTCAGCAAAACCGGATTCAACGACACTGCCGGTGCAACTCACGGCTTCAGCGCCAGTGGCGCGCAGCAGTTCAAGCGTTTCCTGGGCCGGCTCTTCATCCAGATCGTTCACCACGATCCGTGCACCTTCGCTCGCGAGTTTCAATGCGATGCAGCGGCCGATGCCACGACCGGATCCTGAAACCAGTGCGACTTTTCCATCTAATTTGTTCATGCTGTCTCCAGTTATTTCAGTTCGCCAATGTACATTTTCCATTGCGGATAACGGTTACATTCCGTTCAGCAACCCGGCACTCGAACGAAACAATATGATTGTCCCGCCAAATATCCGTGATGATCGTCTCACCGGGATAGACAGGAGCCGAAAAGCGGACGTCAAAACCCGTGATCAATGTGTGATCGTAATTACAGATGGATTTGAGTACCGCCAGGCACGCCGTACCGTAGGTACACAAACCGTGGAGTATCGGTACCGGGAAGCCGACGTTGTTGGCCAGTTCCGGATCGGCATGCAGTGGATTTCGGTCACCGTTCAACCGGTAAAGCAGGGCCTGGTCGTCTCGTGTTTTGATGGCACAGGTTGTGTCAGGTCTACGGTCAGGTATCACATGAGGTTGAGGTGACGATGCAGTTGAACCACCAAATCCGCCATCTCCACGAGCAAATATACTGCTGGTCGCGGTAAAGAGTGGCGAGCCGTCAGACTTCGAACGGGCCGTGGTTTCGGTATAGATCAGTGCACCTTTGGCCTTGCCTTTGTCAAAAGCTTCAATCACCCGGGCGTCTGCGATCAATTCCGATTCTGCTGGCAGTGGCTGATGAAGTCGCAGATGCTGTTCGGCATGCAAGACCTTTGTATAGTCAAAGCCGCAATTCATCAGCAGCGGGACTCGGGCAAGCACTGAAGCCATTGTCGGTATTGTTTTCAATGGATTTTTCTCAAACACAAAATCGAGTTCGGTGGTATTCATTGGATCGCGGCCCATACCGACAGACAGGGCGTAAAGCATGGCCTCACGGTCCCCGTATCGGACTACGTTACCAGTCGATTCCAGTGTCATCAGGTGGTTGTAATCAATAGCCATCTTTAGCTTCTCCTAATGTGCAGCAATAAATTCTTCAATTTTGTGTGGTCCATTAACAAAATATGGGTGATGCGTATAGCCGATGCGGTATACCGAGGGCGGCGACAATACTCGCTCGATTTAGATATATCATCTGACGGGTATTATCTGAAGCGAAATACGCGAAAATAAGGGGTGTTTCAGATTTCAACGCAGCTTAGTTGCTGAGCATACACCGACAGGCTATGCTCTTTGTGTTGGTAATATGGGTTTGTACCTTTTTTGCAGGATCATTCACGGAGGATAACAAAATGTTTAGAACAAAGTTTCGTCACATAATCGGCGCAACCATGGTTGTGGCTATGGCGTTTGGCAGCGTTGGTGTTGCCTATAGTGCCGACAAGGTAGTTTGGAATTTTAATGTCTGGGGTGGGCAACGTGCCTTCACAAAGGGCATCGAAATAATCAAGGAAAAGCTCGAGGCCGTTGGGAATGGCAGTTTCGAACTGAAAATCAACTATGGGGATGCGCTCGGCCCTAAGAAGCAGAATCCAGAAAATATCAAAGTCGGTGCATTCGAGGCAGGCCAGCTTTGTGTTGGTTATTATCCTGGCAAATATCCGTTGCTTTCGGTTATGGAACTGCCTTTCCTGTTACCGCGGGATATAAACGCACGCGCGAAGGTAGAGATGGCCGTTCTTTCGCATCCGGATATCGTCGCGGAGTTATCAGATCGCTGGAATTCGAAATTTTTCGGCCCCGCTTTTTTGCCGGCATATGAGTTCATGGGTAATAAGAGGATTGAAACCACTGACGACATGAAGGGCGTGAAGATGCGGATTTCAGGTCTAAACGCCAAGGCATTACAGGTCTTTGGTGCAGTTCCTACGATGGTAACAGCCACTGAAGGCTATAACGCGCTTCAACGTGGGACGATCGATAGCTTTGGGTTCCCGTATTCGTATGCGTTTGGATCTTACAAACTCTACGAAGTTTCCAAATACGTGACCGAAGGATTAGCCATGAGTGGGTTTATGTGTCTGCAGACCGTCAACATTGACGCGTGGAACAAGACACCTCAGGCTGTGAGGGATGCGTTGCCTGCTGCTCAGGAAGCAGCAATTGCCGGGATGATAGAAGCCTATGCGACAGCTGATAAGAAATGGCGTCCAATCTTCAGGGAGAAATTAGAAGTTGTTGAGGTTGATCCCGCAACGCGGGCTAAATTGGCCGAGGGCGCGGGCAAGATCTGGGCTGAATGGACGAAGAAACATGACGGTGAAGGCCGTCCCGCCAGCAAAATTCTCAAGTTCGTCCAGGAGCAGGTTAGCAAAGCGTCTGGGGGCTGAACACAATCTCTATGAATAACGCTGGCTAGGTGGTTCCTCGTTGCAGGAACTCCTACTTATATTCTGCATTATCCTTGCGGTCGGGGCTGTCATCACAGCCCTGGCCGTGAAGGCTGCCGCTCTATTGTTTCTGATCGAGCGATATCTGACGTATGCCTCGGCGGCAATAATTATTGGCGTTATGTGTTTTGTCGGTGCAGAAGTTTTCATGCGATATGTTCTTAATTCCCCGATTCCAGGTCATCTGGAAGGTTCCGAATTGCTGGTATGTATCATAGTGTTCTTCGCCGTTGCTTATACGCAGTCTCTTAAGGGACATGTGGGAATGACCCTCATTATTGATTCGCTTCCCGATAAGACCAAGAATATTTTAGAGATTATTACGCTGCTGCTTTCCGTTACCACATGTGCGGTTCTTAGTTATTTCAGTTTCAAGTACGCCTATAACTGTTGGGTCATCGGTGATATCACGATGTCGCCCCCGTTTTTTCCTGTTTGGCCCTCCGCTTTGGCAATCCCCATTGGATACATGCTCCTTTCGATGCGTATGTATCTTCAGGCGTTGCATTTGATTGTGCCTAATTACTATCCCGCGGACGAAATTGTGGATGAATCGGTACTTTTTAAAGACGAAGTAATCAATTAAGTAACTTCAGAAACTAGGTATTGTTAGTGGATCCTATCTCGCTTGGTTTGGTTGCGCTGGTTGCATTAACCGTTATGCTTTTTTCGGGTATGCGAATAGCGTTCGCAACAGCAATTTGTGGGTTTGTTGGCTTGTGGGCTTTGCGGGGCTATGTGCCTGCTGCCAGCCTGGCGTCGACTGTGGCTCACGGTCATTTGACGAGTTATTCGCTGTTGGTGCTTCCATTGTTCATCATGATGGGATTTTTTGCGTTCTTTGCCGGTATTACGCGTGACTTGTATTGGGCTGCGCGGCAGTGGCTTGGTCACCTGCCGGGCGGACTTGCTATCGCCACTGTATTTGGCTCGGCTGGTTTTGCCGCGGCCTGTGGTGCGTCGACTGCTTCGGCGGCAGTGATGGGCAAGATCGCATTGCCAGAACTGAAGAAGTTTGGGTATGACGACAAGGTCGCTACCGGCGCTGTCGCCGCTGGTGGGACAATGGCTACCATGATCCCGCCGTCAGTTCTTATGGTTATTTATGGTTTTATAGCAGAAGAGTCCATTGGTGCACTGCTTCTCGCAGGGATTCTTCCGGGCCTGATGGAAGCTGTTAGTTACGGATTGATGCTCTGGGTTCGTTTCAAAATAAATCCGGAACTTGGTCCCCCGATTAGGGGCATTACCTGGTCCCAACGCTTTAGATCTTTGAAGGGTGTTTGGGGGATGGTTGTTTTGATCATCCTAGTGATGGGCAGCATATATACAGGCTTGGCTACTCCGACAGAGTCTGCTGCAGTGGGCGCTATCGGTGCATTCTTAATGGCCTTGCCTCGACTGAACTGGAGATCCTTCAAGGATACGATGTTAGAAACAGCCAAGACGTCGGGAATGATATTCGCTATTGTTGCGGGCGTTCTTATTTTTGTACATTTCCTGGGCTTTACCGGCATGCCGGGAACTATTGCCGAAAGCATTATAACTTTGGATATATCGCCGACGCTTGTATTGATTCTCATCCTATTGCTTTATCTTTTCCTAGGCATGTTCTTGGATGGCATCGGCATGCTCTTACTGACTGTGCCGCTGGTACTGCCCACAATACACCACCTCCACGAGTCAACGGGAAACGAGTTGTTTAATCCAATTGTTTTCGGTGTACTGGTGATCAGGATGATCGAGATTGGACTAATCACTCCACCCGTAGGTCTGAACGTTTACGTGTTGAAGGGTGTGGCACCCAAAGTCAAAATGGGCGATATTTTCAAGGGCTGTGGTTGGTTCGTGGTGGTGGATTTAATCAATGTTGCCATTCTGATAAGTTTTCCGGCGATCATCTTGCTAATTCCCACAACGATGATTAGATAACACCGCGTAAAAGACTCACTAATATCCGTTTTTGTTACAGAAGTTGCGGTTGTCGCGCTGTTTATTCTTTTTCCAGAATTGCGATCATTCTTCTGCACCTTATGGTCAAGGAGCTTTAGTCGTTTTTGCTTAAGGATTGATTCCGGTTCGAAATCCGACTGTGACCTGGTTTACAGATTCGACACCGGAACCGGATGTAGGGTCAAGTATCTTGGGTTCACGGATTCGGCAGAATGTCCTTAGCGATCGTACGTACACGTGCCAGCTGTGGTCTCGCGGCGCCCGTAGTTACTGTAGAGGTGCATCTGTCCAACGGGTTACCCTCATTTTCGATTGTGGGCCTACCTGAAACCGTGGTGAGAGAGAGTCGAGAGCGGGTGCGTAGTGCACTGCTCACCTCTGGGTACAACTTTCCGGCTCGACGGATCACGGTGAATCTTGCACCTGCTGACCTGCCGAAAGAGGGTGGACGATTTGATTTGCCAATTGCACTGGGTATTCTGGAAGCGTCTGACCAGCTTCCTGTCCGATGCCTGAATGCACTGGAGTGTGTCGGGGAGTTGGGCCTTGGTGGCGAGTTAAGACCAATTCAAGGTGCACTGGTCCTCAGTCGAGCAGTTTCGCAGGAGGAGCGAACTTTGGTTCTTCCTGCTGCTAATGTCGAGGAAGCACTGCTGGTGGCTGGTGCCAAGGTGCTGTCGGTCAGCCACCTGACTGAGCTCACGGCTCATCTGTCCGGACGTCGTGTTTTGCCATACACACGCCCGGAGCCATCTAGAACGTTCAGCATCACCGGGCCCGATATGGCAGACGTTCGGGGTCAGTATCTGGGGCGACGTGCACTCGAACTGGCTGCAGCCGGTGGACACCACCTACTGCTGGTCGGCCCACCAGGATGCGGCAAGACGATGCTTGCACAACGTTTGCCCGGCCTGTTGCCATTGATGACTGAGGAAGAGGCACTGGAGAGCGCCGCCACCTTTGCATCATCTGCGGGAGGCGTTAATCCAGACCTCTGGCAGAATAGACCCTTTCGTACTCCGCACCATGGTGTCTCTGCCGTGGCCTTGGTGGGCGGGGGTGCTAAAGCTTTACCCGGCGAAGTATCTCTTGCGCACCATGGAATTCTTTTTCTGGATGAGTTCTGCGAGTTTGATAAGCGAGTACTGGACCAGCTGCGAGAGCCACTGGAACAGGGCTCTATCACGATTTCGCGGGCACGCCGGACAGTCCGCTATCCCAGCCGTTTCCAGCTGGTGGCAGCGATGAACCCCTGTCCGTGTGGTTATTATGGAGATCCTTCAGGTCGTTGTCGTTGTACTGCACAGCGGATCACACGCTACATGGATCGAATCTCCGGACCGTTAATTGACAGGATAGACTTACAGATCTACCTCGGTCCGGTAGATTCCGCCGCGCTAAACCCTAAGATTCCCTGTGGTGAGTCGAGTTCGACTGTTCGCTGTCGTGTTAAGCATGCCAGGGCAGCACAGTACTCCCGATTTGGAGAGATCAATGCGAGGGTGGCTATCGATGTGCTTGAAAAGAGATGCCAGCTCAATCCAGATGCACATCAGTTTCTAATTGAGTCGATGCGTACGTTGCGATTTTCTGCCAGAGCATACTATCGCATCTTACGCCTCGCTCGGACCATAGCCGATCTGTCGGCGTCTGACTATATTGAACCTCAGCACATTACCGAGTCTATTCACTATCGATATCTGGATCGGGTATCGGTATGATGCAGATGGTTGTTGCCGAAATCGGTAATTGTCAGAACTGATGTCAGGATGCGGTACTACATTTGATAAACAATCTCTGTTACCGTGCCCGTAACACCCAAAAACTGTGAAGCATTGCCACTTGGATAACACAAACGTTCCAGCGCTCAAGGTGACTGATCTGCACAAGCAGTTTGGTACTGAGTCGGTGCTAAAAGGGGTTCACCTGGAGGCAGTCGTTGGTGACGTGATTTCCATGTTGGGTTCATCGGGTTCTGGCAAAAGCACGTTTCTGCGTTGTATCAACTTGCTGGAGATTCCTGATGCCGGTACGGTGACCATACACGGGGAGACCATAGGTATGACTCGTGATAAGTCAAACAACCCGATTCCGGAGGATATGCAGCAGGTTATCCGACTGCGTTCCCGATTGGGGATGGTCTTCCAGAGTTTTAACCTCTGGACGCATATGACGGTGCTGGAAAATGTGTCAGAAGCCCTGATTCATGTACTGAAAATGTCCAGGTCCGAGGCGCGTGAGCAGGCCGAAGCCACTTTGAACAAGGTGGGTATGTATGATCGAAAGGACTACTATCCGGCACACATTTCCGGTGGGCAGCAGCAGCGAACAGCGATTGCGCGCGCACTCGCAATGGAGCCCGAAGTGATGCTGTTTGATGAGCCAACGTCCGCACTCGATCCGGAACTGGTCGGTGAGGTGCTTCGGGTGATGCGTTCATTAGCAGATGAAGGGCGAACAATGATCGTTGTGACGCACGAAGTCGGGTTTGCCCGGGATGTCTCAAACAAGGTAATTTTTCTCCACGAAGGATTGATTGAAATAGAAGGCGCCCCACAAGAAATGTTCAGCAATCCTGATTCGGAGCGGTTCAGGCAGTTTCTATCGAATGCGGTGCACTGAGCGGTTGTCGCAAGAAATAATCCCTTTAGAATATATAGGGACAAACCACCACGAGAAATAGGAGATTAGGGTAATGAAACTAAGAAGGTTAATTCACGTTTTTGTCGCAGGAACGCTCTTGTTGGTAGGGGGCACTGTACAGGCTGGTGATGCACTTCGGGTCGGTGTTGAGGGTGCGTATCCGCCATTTTCCTGGAAAGAGTCTGATGGTACGCTCAAAGGGTTTGATATCGACTTTGCGCATGAGGTCTGCAAACGTCTGGGAAGAGAATGTGTGCTGGTGGAACAAGAGTGGGACGGTATGATCCCTGCCTTGCTGGCGAAAAAATTCGACACCATCATCGCGTCCATGTCAATAACTGAAGAACGCAAGAAAAAGATAGACTTTACCGTCAAGTACTACAACACACCTGCGAAGCTGGTCGCCAAAAAGAACCCGGGGTTTGAAGGCACTGCTGCGGGACTCAACGGTAAACGTCTGGGCGTACAGCGGGCCACAACGCACCAGTGTTCTGCCGAAAAACTCTATCCCGGCGCCGAACTGGTTCTCTATGGAACCCAGGAAGAAGTGTGGCAAGACCTAGCATCCGGCCGACTCGACGCCCAGTTGTCTGATTCACTACAAGCGTATGAGGGATTTCTAGCCCTTGAAGCAGGCAAGGATTTTGATTTTCTGGGCGGTGCGCTTGACGATGTCGAGTGTCAAGGCGTAGGTGCGGGCTTTGCTGTTCGTAAGGAAGATTCGGCACTGCGCGATGCGCTCAGTAAAACTATTCAAGACATACGGGCAGACGGTACCTACAAGACTATGAACGATAAGTACTTCGCAGTCGATATCTACGGCGCCGACTAAGTCGATTGCGCTGACGATAGTTTGGACGGGCCCCTTTGATGGGCCCGTCCCATTTTTCTAAATTACATTATGGAGTCGGTCTGGGAGTACCGGGCACTACTGTTGTCGGGTACGCTGGTGACAGTCCAGCTGGCGATCGGTTCCCTGCTGTTATCAGTGTTGTTGGGCCTTGCCGGGGCCTTGGCTAAGCTGGCACGAAATCCTGTTTCGCAACGTCTAGCCAATGCTTACACCACCCTGGTCCGCGGTGTCCCTGATCTTGTTCTGATGATGTTGCTGTTCTACGGTGGACAGCAGATATTCAATGACCTCGGTTCGGTAACAGGACTCTGGGACTACATTGAGATTAACCAGTTTACAGCCGGTGTCGGATCGATAGGATTTGTATTTGGCGCCTACATGACGGAGACCTTCCGCGGCGCGATTCTTGCTATCCCAAGAGGTCAGATCGAGGCAGGTATTTCCTGCGGGATGACACCGCTCACTATCTTCCATCGTATCACCTGGCCCCAAATGGTACGCCACGCGATGCCCAGTTTTACCAATAATTGGCTGGTGTTGATCAAGGCTACTGCCCTGGTCTCTGTGATTGGCTTACATGATCTGGTGTGGAACGCATCCACTGCCGGCCGTTCGGTGCGCGAACCGTTCTCATTCATGTTTGCCGTTCTGGTTATCTACCTAATACTCACTGCCTTTTCAGATGTTGGCCTGCGTTGGTTGGACAGGCGTTACAGTGCCGGTGTGCGACAGGATTAATCTTATGGTCCAGCCTGAGCGAACACTTGTAGAGTATCTTGTTCATGTCAGCGAGAATTATTCGCCGCTGGATTTCATGCTCATCGCTGATCATATCGACAAGTTTCTCTATGGTTCGTTGCTCACGCTTCAAATCACAGCGTTATCCTTGCTGATTGGCGGTGTAATGGCGGTGCCGCTGGCGGTCGCCCGGGCCTACCGCTTGCGTTGGTTCAATGGACCAATCTGGGCGTTCACCTATTTTTTTCGAGGTACGCCGCTGCTGGTACAGACCTATCTCATCTATTACGGCCTTGCTCAGTTTGACTTTGTACGCGACAGTTTTCTGTGGCGGCCTATACTTTCCAATGCCTGGTGGTGTGCTTTGATCACATTCAGCCTCAACACGGCCGGCTACACCACTGAATTTCTTCGTGGTGCCATTGAGAACACACCCCACGGCGAAGTTGAAGCGGGTCGGGCATGCGGCATGTCGCCAGTAAAGTTAATGTGGCGTATCGTTTTGCCCAGCGCTTTCCGACGGGCCCTGCCGGCCTATTCGAATGAAGTGATCTTCATGTTGCACAGTTCGGTGGTGCTCAGCACGATCACGCTGCAGGATATTTTAGGCGTGGGCCGCTGGTTGAACGGGCGCTATTATTTGGCCTATGAAGGGTTCATCACCGCAATGCTGTTCTACATGGTACTGGTGTTTCTCATCAGTCAAGGCTTTCGGGTCTGGGAGAAATACTGGTTGGGTCACCTGCGTCCTCGAGAAGAATAAATCAAAAGAATCGAGCCGGCTTTGGCTGACAAATAACGGTATGCCGCGATCTACTCAGCCCCATGTGGTGTCGTAGTCACGGCCCAGCATATCGGTCTGTGAGCCATCACTGTTATAGAAGCGATTGGGTTTTAAGAAGATTGCAAGTATCAGTGCACCGTCCGGTGCGTGAGCGGAATGGCGGCTTCCAGAGGGGCGCCAGACAAAATTACCGGACGTAACTTCACCATCTTCATCTACCAGACGTCCGGAAAGAATGTAGCTCTGTTCGATTTCTACGTGTTCGTGGTCAGGAAGGACAGCACCCGGTGCCATCCGCACCAGAGCAGTGAGGATGCCAGTGTCCGGATCAATCAGCAGTGTTTTGAATTCTACGCCATCGAATTTAGACGGCTGCCATGCCAAAGCCTCGACATCGACAAAGCGAGACGCGAATTGGCTTAGGTCCTGGTGTCCGGCGATGTTTGGAGTCAGTGCGGTCATGGGCCTCCTTCAGGTTGAAGGTGAGTGATTGTTTTTGGAAAGTTGAAAGCGATCGAGAATATGTCCCGGGCCGCTGGTGTGCTCGACGTAGTCTTTGCCGTCAAACACCTCAATACCATTCACAAAAACGCTGTGTAATCCTACGGGCCGGCGGATGGTTCGTGGGCCACCACCAGGTAGGTCGTGGGTTCTTTCTGCAGAGGTAACGCCCACCTTTTCGGGATCAAATAACATCATATCGGCGTGTGCGCCGGGTTGAATCCGACCTCTGTCGATCAGACCGTAGAGATCTGCGGGATGACTGGTCAGTCGCTGAATCGCTTGGGCCAACGAGAAATCACCCCGTTCGCGAACCCATTTGCCCAGAAAGTGCAGTCCAAATCCGGCATCACACATAAATACCAGATGTGCGCCCGCGTCACTGAGTGATACGACGCCTGACTCGTGCCGCAGCAGCTCAGCGACACCGTCATCGCCAACGTTCAGAAACTGGCCGATAAAGGTTGTCTTGAGATCCTCTTCGAGGCTCAAGTCCATGATCACATCCAGAGGGTCAGTACCCTGATTGCGGGCAATCGACTCAATGGTCTGATTCGCAAGATGGGCATTCTTCTCTAAGGCCGGTATAGCAACCGTAACCCGATTCCAGTTGCCCTGGAATATCATCCCTGGCCGGGGATTTTGCAGACTGCTTCGGAAACGGTCACGAAAATCGTTATCAGAAAATATGTTTTTTAATTCATCTGGAGGACAGGCTTTTATAGCTCCGAAGGCATCGTGGCTGTAAAACGGATAGGCATTGGCCATCGTGAAATCGAACGACAGTGGCTGACAGGGAATCTGGACGTAAACCTGTTGCCCTCTTGAATTGGCAGCTTTACAGGCTTCAAAGATCTGAATCGCCCGATCAGGTTCCTGTTCGTTGAACATGGCCATTCCTGTGGACTGGAACACAGCTCGATTGTGATTGACTGACAGTTCTTCCAGTTCATCCACAGTCCGTACGCCAGAAGCGAGTTGAACGATGCCATGGTCATGCTGAGACATCGCACCAACCAGCGTATCGAACTCAGACCACGGTGTAATGGTTGAGGGCATAGGAACGCCAGCATAGCCGGAATGATTCAGAGAATAGGAACTCGCGAAACCCACGGCTCCTTGGTCCATAGCCTCTCTAACCATCGAACACATGGCCGAAAGTTCTTCTGTTGTCGCTTCACTTCGACTGGAGGCATCTTCGCCCATCACCGCTGTGCGAATCACAGAATGTCCAGCCAGTACTGCGACGTTGATGTAAGGCGCGATCGAGCGCAGCGCATCCATGTAGCTGCCGAAACTCTCAAATGCCCAGTTGACGCCGCTACGAAGAGAATCCAGGTCCATACCTTCCACAACGGAGAGATTTCTCAGAATAAGGTCGCGCACTGCCGGTGGGGAAGGCACGATCCCGAACCCGCAGTTACCGATGACTGCACTGGTTACGCCCAATGACGGTGATGGGGATAGAGTTGCGTCCCAGGTGATCTGAGCATCGTAATGGGTGTGCAGGTCTACAATACCCGGCGCCAGTGTGAGCCCTGCTGCATCGAGTGTCCGGGTTGCTTCACCCACGATTTGTCCAATCGCTGTGAACCGTCCATTGCTGACAGCAACATCAGCAGCAACAGGATCGTTACCGAGTCCATCCACGACATTCGCATTTCGAATCACCAGGTCATGCATGTGCAGGGTTCTCCTTCATGATCTTTTCCAAACTGAGTGCCTACAACGGCGGGACCATGTGTGTTTCTGCCATTTCAGTCAGTATTCGCGAAAACATGTGTTCGCTGTCCTCAAATGATTCAAATCCATGCTGCCGGGCCTTGGTAGTGCTGGCCATGATATCCCAGTCACAATTAAATATGTAATTGCCAAAGGACCAGTTGACGGCCTTTTCAATATCTCGTGTCACCAGACTGTCATCATTAATGTCATTGGGTTTCAGTATTTCAGCTAAACCATCCTATACTGTCTTGATCACACTGGCACAGTATAGCCCCAGCCGATTTGTGTAACGATCGGGGTCTACCGTGTTATCAGCCGCCATCGGATGGGGCCGCGATAGAAATGACAGAACCAGTTTGTTTGACGAGTACGCTTGAACTCGATACATCCCAGACCACGATTCTAAACAGCGTACGGGCGGTCGTTGGTCAGTTTGACGACGACTACTGGTTGCAGTTGGATCGTGCTGGGGAGTTTCCCCACGCGTTTTACGACGAGATGGCCAAAGGTGGTTGGCTCGGCATCGCCATGCCCGAACAAGTGGGTGGCGCAGACCTTGGTATTTTTGAAGCAGCGCTGATGATGTATGCGGTTGCCAATTCACCTGGTGGAATGTCGGCAGCATCTGCAATTCACATCAACATATTCGGGCCGCACCCCATTGTGGTCCATGGTACCGAGGAGCAGAAACGTGCATGGTTACCAGATCTTATTCAAGGTCGGAGTAAATGCTGTTTTGGTGTAACTGAGCCTGATTCCGGATTAGAGACCGGCAGTATCCAGACTTTTGCTCGGCCCGACGGCGATGGCTATATCATCACTGGTCAGAAAATATGGACATCTACGGCACAGCATGCCGATAAGATCATGCTGCTGGTACGGACTACGCCGAAAGAACTGTGTCAGCGTGCGACAGATGGCCTGTCTCTTTTTTTTACAGATCTCGATAAACGTTTTGTGGAGGTCAGGGAAATTCCGAAGATGGGGCGCTCAGCGGTAGATTCCAACCTGGTATTTATCGACGAACTACCTGTGCCGAGGAAAGATCTGATCGGAGAAGAAGGCCGGGGTTTTGAGTACATTCTTCATGGCCTTAATCCGGAGCGGATCCTGGTCGGTGCAGAAGCTTTAGGTATTGGGGTGCAGACATTGAACCGGGCTGTGGACTATGCTCGTAATCGGGTCGTTTTTGGTCGACCCATTGGGCAGAATCAGGCGATTCAGCATCCGTTGGCTGAGAACTGGATGGATCTGCAGTCCGCGTTTCTGGTCTGTATGGAGGCAGCGCGCCTGTATGATGCGGGAAAGCCTGCAGGTGCGCTTGCAAATGCTGCCAAATATCTGGGTGCAGAAGCAGGGTACCGTGCCGCAACGCAATCGGTTATGACCCATGGCGGTATGGGCTATGCCAAGGAATATCATGTTGAACGGCTACTTCGAGAGGCTATGATTCCGAGACTGGCACCGGTCAGTGCACAGTTGATCTTGTGCTACATCGCTGAGCGTGTACTGGAACTGCCCCGGTCATACTGACGGTACCTGAGTAGTACTGCACATAACGCACAACCATCCGGTTTCATAGTAGGTAATCTGATGCTGCCACTGACAGATCTACGTGTTCTTGATTTGACTACGGTTATTTTTGGGCCGTACACGACGCAGATGCTGGGTGATTTTGGTGCTGATGTCATCAAGATCGAACCCCCCGAGGGTGATCTGACCCGGCATCTGGGGCCAGGCCGAAGTCCGGGCATGTCTTCACTTTACTTGGGTTGCAACCGGAATAAGCGCAGTGTGGTTTTGGACCTCAAGCGTGAACCGGCAAAGCGTGCATTGTGGCGACTGATCGAGAGCGCAGATGCAATCGTTCATAATGTCAGGCCACAGAAAATGGCTGCTTTGGGGTTTGCTCCGGATCCTGTCATGGCCTGCAATCCAAAGATCGTCTATGGGGGCTTGCATGGTTACTGGGAAGATGGACCTTATGGGGGACGGCCGGCTTTTGATGATGTGATACAGGGCGAATCTGGCGTTGCAGGTACTTTCATGGCTCGAGGCGGTGAACCGGAACTGATGCCGACCATCGTTGCGGACAAAACTGCAGCACTACTTGCCAGTACCGGGTTGATCGCGGCGTTGCTTCAACGGTTTCGCACGGATAAGGGCGTTTATCTGGAAACTTCAATGTTTGAGGGGATGGTGGCCTATACTCTGCTCGAGCATCAGCATGGCACGATCTTCGACCCGAAGGTAACGGATAGCGGTTACCCACGAGCCTTGTCACCCTCCCGGCGTCCTTATCGCACGTCAGACGGTTATATCTGCATGCTTGCCTATACCGACGACCAGTGGCAACGCTTCTGGCCTCTGGCAGACAAGGTCGAATTGGTGACAGATCCCCGATTCGATTCTCTGTCAAGCCGCTCAAACAACATCGACGCTCTTTACAGCCTGGCCGGAGAGGTACTCAGTACTCGTAGCACGCAGGAATGGCTGGATGTGCTGGGAGACGCCGATATTCCGGCTGGACCGGTTAACCGACTGGATGACTTAAGAAATGATTCTCATCTTAAAGCCACTGGATTCTTCAGATCCTATGAACACCCCAGCGAAGGACGACTGGAGGTACTCGACACGGCTTTTCGATTGGACCGGCAAGCGCTACCGGTTCGACAGCATCATCCGAGACTGGGTGAACACAGTCGACAAGTTCTGGCTGAGGCGGGTTTTTCTGATTCAGAGATGGACGAGATCCTCGCCCGCTGATCTACCGTTGTAGCCCTAGGAGTTTAACCAGTCGGGTTCGCGTTTCTCGATGAAAGCATCGATGCCTTCGCCCGCATCTTCAAACATCATGTTGCAGGCCATGATCTCACCCGCATCGTGATAGGCCTGCTCCAGGGAATGTTCTAGCTGCCGGTAGAACAAAGACTTGCCCAGCCGAAGCGTTTCCGCCGGTTTTCGTGCGATGTTTTGCGCAAGCGTCATCACGGTTTTGTCCAGGCTCTCAGGGGCTACAACGCGATTGACCAGCCCATATTCAAGCGCGGTCGGCGCATCGATGAATTCTCCGGTCATCAGCATTTCATAGGCCCGTTTCCTGGACAAGTTACGGCTCAGCGCAACACCGGGTGTTGAACAGAACAGCCCAAGGTTAACTCCTGAGACGGCGAATTGTGCAGTGCTCGAGGCAACGGCGAGGTCACTGTTTGCAACCAACTGGCAGCCGGCGGCGGTCGCAGTACCATGGACTCGGGTGATGACCGTTTGCGGCATTCGAACCATAGTCATCATCATGAGGCTGCAGCGTCTGAAAAGATCCTGGTAGTAGTCCTTGTTCGGTGTCGCGCGCATTTCTTTAAGGTCATGGCCGCTACAGAAGGCATCCCCTGTACTTGCAATAATAACCACCTTGATGTCATGCCTTTCGTTTAGCTGATCGAGTAACAACTGCATGTCGGCCAACACCTGTTCTGACAGGGCGTTATACTGGTTTGGACGATTGAGCGTAACTGTGGTGATGCCATCACCATTCTCTGTCAACAATACGACATCGGTCTGTTCAGAAATTTCAGGTGATTGTTTCATCTGTCGTATCCGCTTGTGTTGCGGCAACATACGTTACTCTTAAAAAGGTTTGAAGTAAACCGAAATGGTCGATATCACCGTTGAAGAAATAGAATTGCTGACGCTGGAATCGTTGCCATTCGCTGTTGATTATGGCTTCAGAGTCGATTCATTGGGATCGGGTACTTCGACCGTACGTGCCCCCTACCAAGAATCATTCCTTAGACCTGGCGGAACGATTTCTGGACCGGTGATTATGGGTCTGGCTGATTATGCGTTGTACGTCGCTATTCTGACTAAGATTGGTCTTGTCGAACTCGCAGTCACGACTAACTTTAATATTAATTTTCTAAAACGCCCTGAACCGGGTGATCTGCTGGCGGTAGCCAGTGTGATCAAGATCGGAAAACGGCTTGCGGTCGGAGAGATCGAGGTCTACTTGGATGGGGAAGAGAGTATGATCGCTCATGCTACTTCAACTTATTCGATACCTCCTAAAACATAAACTGACAAATTCTGCATGACAACAATTCAAATGGAACAATACAACTTTTTGACTGCACACCTTAAGTGTCAGTGAGGTAGCGGCAACTCTGTCGTGTCTTTGATCTGTTCCATTACAAAGCCGGCCGTAACATTCGATAACGGCAAACGATCGATGAGTCGTATATAGAAGTCGTTATAGGATGTAATGTCGGGAACCATAACTTTCATCATGTAGTCGACATCCCCTGCCAGCCGGTAGAACCCCAGGACTTCTGGCATCTCATCGATAGTCGCCACGAACTGGTTGAACCATTCTTGGGTGTGTTCATTGGTTTTAATTGAAACAAAAACCATAATTCCACCGCCAATCTTGTCGTAATCCAGTAGCGCGACCTTTTTTTTGATAACCCCGTCATCCTCTAAGCGGCGTATTCGTTTCCAGCAGGGGGTGGATGACAGATTCACCTGACCGGCAATCTCATTGATCGAGAGACTGGCGTCGTGTTGAAGCAGGGAGAGAATTTTTCGATCGATATTGTCCATAGGAATTTATTCCATATTAATCGTATTGATTAGATAATTTAGGAGTAAGTTTTAAAGTTTAGCATGAATTTAGTATTATTTATCTGTTTGATATTGTGCTTCGGGAGTCAAGAAGTTAAATTTCCTGACTCTAAGTATGTCCTGTTTCCACCGTTTACATGTCGAATTGATGGGAAAAAGCAACCCCCAAGTTTGTGGTGTATCCCGGCTAACCGCGGAGCCGATTTCTATCGGCGCGAGACAGGCCTGGTCCCTGATGCAGGCTGAGACATCAGCCAAACTGATCGATACCCGGTCAACCGTGGAGTACGTCATGATTGGCCACCCGCAAGGGGCTGTTCATATACCTTGGCAGGATGATCCTGATTGGGCGTGCAATCCCAGGTTTACGGAAGACATCAAAACTTTGATTGCAGATGACGAAGACAAGACAGATGGCGGGCACTCGCCACCGATCCTCTTGATCTGTCGCTGTGGGGAACGCTCTCTCGAGGCAGGCAAGCGTTTGATGGCAGATGGGCTTGAGAACGTTTACAACGTTGAGTTCGGGTTTGAAGGGCCACTTGATGATAAGCGGCAAAGAAGCTCTGTTTCCGGCTGGCGGTTCGATGGCCTTCCCTGGCAACAGTTCTGATGGGCACTACGTTCGATTTAACTTGCTGGCGGGAACGCTTTTGTTACCGGGCATTATCTCAGCGATACTCGATACAAAGGTCAAGTTTCAGCGCCTCCCCGTAGTCTCCTTCAAACAGATGTACTGGACGAGTACCCAGTCAAAGGTGTTGTAGCCATTGTCCGGGGCCGGTCAGCGGATAGTCACCATTTCAGTATCGATGATGAGTTTGTAGATGCACCGTTAGGGTGAGGCTGCTTCATCGAGTTGTCGTTTTTTTTCGCGTGTGCGGACCATGCTCTGGTGTCTGGCTGTGCACACACTGCAGGCGGCATTCTCTCCTAGCCCGGCAGGGCGCCACGTGTCAGGAGGAATAAAGCCACCCCGCCACAGGCCGAATTTGTTCCGTTGTGCGAGACGCTCGTCTGCGTGATAGATACTCTCGGTGTCGTCAACGGTCAAGGCCCAACCGGATTCAACCAGCCAGCGATTCAGATTGCGTTCACCGATCCAGCATTCCGCAGTCAGTGTAATGCCCCCTGAGGAGCCCAGCAGCGGCAGATAGACACAGTCGAGCTTGCTGTTTAAGAGGTGTTGGCCAAGGGCCTGCCAGGCGATAGTTCCACAGGGCCATGGGACGTCATCGTCTTCACACAGCTGACCCGGTGCAGGAAGGCTGACGCCGTACAACGAGATCAGCTGATCGCCAACGCGGAGCAAGCCTTTGTCGGGAAGTGTATGGGCAGGTTCCGCCGCCTGGCCTGTTCCGGTCATCAGAACAGCGAGAACTATTGCTGCCAAACCTGTCCGTTGGATTGCTGGTAATCGAGACATCAGTGCTGTACCCAATCGAGCGGATGGCCTGTGATGTCGCCGTCAGAAACAGTTGCGTCCAAGTTCGACCAGATAGAAACGGGTTGGCAATTCAGTTGCGCGGCAGCACCACCACAGCATCGGAAGACCAGGTCAGCCAGACCGGCTGGTTTGGTCGCGAGAGACTGTCGAGTGAACGCTCTAGATTTTGCAGTGCTACAAGGACCGGTTCGTCTCGATGATCGATATGGACATAAAAATGACTCCGGTCACCGAGGTAAGCCGACGGTCCCATTCGACCCTCAAGATAGCCGGCTTGATTTTCAGGGCTTTCAAATTGGGGCTGAAGTTTCTCCGGTCGGATAGCAATCCAAACTGGCGTGCCGCTAGAAAATTCTTGTTCGGCCTCTGAGGCGACAATCGTACCGAGAAGTTCACTTGCGACGGTGGTATTCCTAGCTTTAGAGTCAACCACCTCTCCCTCAAAGAAATTCATACTGCCGATAAAGTCGGCGACGAACCGGGAGCTCGGTGACTCGTACAGCTCTGCCGGTGTTGCAATTTCGATGACCTCGCCATCAGACATAACAGCGATACGGTCCGACAGTGTCAGAGCTTCTTCTTGGTCATGAGTGACAAATACAAACGTAATGCCGAGTTGCTGTTGCAACTGCCGCAATTCGATCTGCATCTGTTCACGTAGTTTCTTATCGAGTGCGCCGAGCGGCTCATCAAGCAGCAGGACTTTGGGTTGCTTAATCAGTGCCCGAGCCAGAGCAACACGTTGCCTTTGACCACCGGACAGTTCATCAGAGCCGCGGGATCCGTATCCTGGCAATTTGATCAATTCCAGCACTTCGTCAATCCGTCTATTCAGGTCTGTTTTAGACAACCCTGACTTGCGCATACCGAAAGCAATATTTGCTCGTACATCGAGATGCGGAAAGATTGCATAATTCTGGAACACCATATTGACCGGTCGTCTATTGGGAGGTATTGCTGACATTGGTTGATCGTCTATGAAGACCTCTCCCTCAGTCGGTATTTCAAACCCGGCAACTATCCTGAGTAGTGTCGTTTTGCCACAGCCTGAAGGGCCCAACAAAGAAAAAAACTCGCCACGATGGATATCGAAACTGGCTTGGTTTACCGCGGTGACGGTGCCAAAACGTTTACTGACCTGGCTGAATGAAATGATGGATTCGTTCATATCAAATTCCTGACGTACTTCCCGATTTTACTCCCCGTCGTCGTAACCATTCAGCAAAGGAGACGACGAAGAATGATATGACAAATATACTTGCACCCAATGCCAACACGGCAGGTAGCTTAGTGGGGAAGCGCAATGAACTCCAAATATAGAGCGGAAGTGTGGGGTCGGTGCTCGATAGAAAAAATGCCAGGACAAATTCGTCAAAGGAAATTGTGAAGGTCAGCAAAAGGCTGGCGACGATTCCTGGCAAGACAATCGGGAAGGTTACGCGCCAAAAGGTCATCCAGCCGCTTTCCCCAAGATCCAAAGCCGCTTCTTCAAGACTGTTATCAAAACCCTCCATTCTCGAAATCAGCACTAGCATTGAAAATGGTATGCATAGCAGTGAGTGTGAGAAACCAACTGTCCACAGTGACAAGGGGATGTCGACTTGACTGATAAGAATCAGTAGTGAAATTGCCAGAATAATTTCGGGAATTACGAGGGGAATCATGATAAAACTGATTATTGGTCCCCGTCCCGGTAATCGGTAGCGGGTGAGTGCTTTGGATGCTAGTAAACCGAGGACGGTGCTGACGATAGCGACAATCAGACCCACCTTTACACTATTGAGTAGTGCTTCCAACAGATCGGGACGGTTCACCATCTGGTAGTACCATTTCAGAGTAAATCCTTTTAGTGGAAAAGCGATGTACTTTGAGTTGTTGAAGGAGAACAGTGGTAGGAACAATACTGGTAAGTAGATAAATGTCAGGTAGATAATCGCGTAAAGTAACAAGCCGTCTGGACGCCACCAGGGTCGTTGGTCACTCATGAGACCCGCCTTCGGAAACTGTGTGTTCCCCAGAGAAATAGACTAATCATTAGGGCAACTGTCAGCATCGATATGACTGATATGGCCGCCCCTAAAGGCCAGTTGAGCGCTTTACCAAACATCGACTGGATAATGTTACCAATCATGATGCCACTTGGCCCGCCGACAAGAGAAGGTGTTACATAGTCACCGACTGTTGGTATGAATACGAGTAGGCTTGCCGCAATTACACCGGGTAGAGATAAGGGCAGCGTAACTCGTACAAAAGTCATGAACGAGTTCTCTCCCAAGTCGCGGGCAGCTTCAAGAAGAGAGCGATCTATTTTCTCCAGTGACACATAGATCGGCAGGATGGCGAAAGCAGCCCAGGCATGCGCCAGAGTGATCATAACAGCCGCCGGGTTATACAGTAGAAACTCAAGAGGCTCAGAAATAAATCCCAAGGTTTTCAGCCCTGAGTTGATCACGCCGTTGTAGCCCAGCATTACTTTCCATGCGAATACCCGGAGAAGATAACTGGTCCAGAACGGTACTGTGATCAGAATGAGCCAAACCAGTTTGTTGTGCTGAATTCTAAAGGCAATGAAGTAGGCCATCGGGTAAGCCAGTAGCACTGTAGCTAATGTGACTAATCCCGACATACGAATAGACTTAATCAGGATCTTTCCATAGATGGGTTTCTGGAAGAAGTCTGTGTAGTTCTTCAGTGAAAAAGTTCGGATGAAATCCAGATAGTCCTGGATCCAGAAGCTCAGTGTAAACAACACGGCCAATGGCATTGCCAGTCCCAGCAATAACGCAAGTAGCGTGGGCGACAACAGGGTGTAACCACGAACTGCCTCGCTGGTTCGAAAAATTCGGGCTAGGCTGAATCCGAATTGGTGATGGGACGCAGTAGTGCTTGAGGAATTCATGCTCTAGTCGAGGCTTGGTCGCTATCACACACTAAATAGACGCTGCCTTTCTAGATCGACAGATGCCGTATTGAATAGCAAAAAATACGGACAGGGACAACAGGTTGTCCCTGTCCGTGACTATATGCTTACTTAGAGGCCTGCTTTAACCTCTTCGAACATGGCCTGTAGAGCAGGCTCGTTACCCATTGGGGCTTGGAAGATTCCTGCATCTAGAGTCGCGTTTACATCGGTGGAGTAGCCAAGCTCTTTGAGCAGTCCAGGTTGATCTTTCTCGACTTGCGCGAATGCCTTCACGTTGCCGTGGCCATAGCCGTATTCGGTGAGTGCAAATACACCTGATTCCACGCTAGCGTAGGCATCGACGTACTCATAGATTTTATCCAATTTGGCTGGATCATGGTCAGTCATTAGGCAGAAGCCGCAGACCCAAGTCATTGCGCCTTCCTTTGGACTGGTATAGCGCACATCTAAACCCTCTTTTTTGAGCGCCGCGTAAGATGAATTCCACGCAGATGTTGCGATCAATTCTCCAGAGGCTAGTGCCTGTTCGATATCGGCGGGACTGGTCCAGTAATAACGCATCAATGGCAGTTGTTCTTTGAGTGAGGCACGGGTTTTTTCCATTTCAGCATCGGTCATATTGAAGGGGTCTTTCGCTCCGATGTAGATCGCAGCAACCATGACACCATCAATCAGGCTGTCCGCCATTGACAGACGGCCCTTGTACTTGGGATCCCAAAGCATACCCCACGTCTCATTACCGACATATTCTGGTGCAAGGTCAGCCCTATATAGGACTGACGTAAGCCCCCAGTCCGTTGGGATAAAGTATTGTTTGTCGCCGTCGAAGGTGCCGGGGATTTTTTTCAGAGCTGGGATAATGTCGGACCAATTCGAAAGACGGCTGGGATCCATGGGCTGAAGAATGCCTGCATCTTTCCAGATTGGAACCTTGTACGAGCATGGCTGCGTAAGGTCAACCTTGAATCCGGCCCGCATCTTGGCGAAAGCCTCTTCTTCGTCACCGAAGATGGCAAAGTTGGGAGATTGACCGTGTTTTCCGATATATGGTTGATGCAACTCAGGTACTTCCCAGCCTTCCCAAGTAAACACAATCGGGTGATCGTTACTGGCGGCGCTGGCCATTTTCGATCCTAAGGGTATGGTTACCATCGTGGCGCCGAGTGCAATTAGTTTCTGGTTGAACTGCCGCCGGCTCATTCTGCCAGTCGCAAGCTCTTCGATAATCTGGTCTTTTTGCATTTTGTGCTCCTCCATCTAAGAAAGCTTTGGTTAACAAATATGTGATTTAATTGGTTGTTGCGTTATAGGTCTCATCGAGTCCTTGAACTACCTTCGCAATCATTTCGTCGATTTCCGCCTCTGACATGATCAGTGGTGGTGAGATGATCATGGTATCACCGACGGCCCGCATAACTAATCCAAGCCGTAGGCAGGCTTCACGACAGCGTGTTCCGGTCTCACCCACAGGATCATAGCGCGTGCGGGTAGTTTTGTCCCGTACGAGCTCGAGTGCGCCAAGAAAACCAAGACCTCGGCTTTCCCCAACCAGTGGGTGATCACCCAGTGGTTTCCATTTTTCCTGCAGGTAGGGACCTGTTACTGTGTCCACACGGTCAATAATTTTCTCGTCGCGAAGAATTCGCACGTTTGCGCAGGCAACCGCACAGGCTGCGGGGTGGCCGGAATAGGTCATGCCGTGGAAGAATTCACCACCTTCTTCGATCAGAACCCGAGACACATGGTCGGCCACCATCACGGCTGCAATGGGCAAATACCCGGAAGACAGTCCCTTGGCAATGGGCATTAGGTCCGGCTGGATGTTGTAGTAGTCGCTGCCAAACCATTTTCCGGTTCTGCCAAATCCGCAGATGACTTCATCAGCTACCAGCAAAATCTGATAGCGACGGCAGATATCACTGATTTCCGGCCAGTAGGTATCCGGTGGTATGACGACACCGCCGGCGCCCTGAATGGGTTCAGCTATAAAAGCAGCAACACGATGCTCCCCAAGCTCATTGATTTTTTGTTCCAGCTCTTGAGCCATTTTAAGGCCGTATCCTTCTGGGGAATCAGCACCACCGTCTTGGTACCAGTAAGGCTCACTAATATGCGTGATATCCGGGATCGGCAGGCCGCCCTGGGCATGCATTGTCGACATGCCGCCCAGACTTGCGCCGGCCATCGTGCTGCCATGATAAGCATTCTTTCGGCTGATGATGACCTGTTTATCGGGTTGTCCCAGTGAAGCCCAGTAATGTCGGGTCATCCGGACCACAGTATCGTTTGCTTCGGAGCCTGAATTGGTGAAAAAAGCATGGTTGAGATTCGCAGGTGTAACTTCAGACAGGAGTTTAGACAGCTCGATTACTGGTGGCGTGGCTGTTTGAAAAAAAGTGTTGTAGTACGGTAGGGTCTCCATTTGTTGCCTGGCCGCATCGACCAGTTCCTGACGTCCATAACCTACATTGACACACCACAATCCGGCCATCGCATCGAGAATCTTGTTGCCATCTGAATCCCAGAGATAGACGCCATCGGCCTTTTCAATGATCCGGGCGCCCTTGGCGTGCATCTGTTTGTGATTTGTAAACGGATGTAGAAAGTGGGCACTGTCGAGAGCCTGCCAGTCGGCAGTTGATTGCTGGGTTTGGGTCACTTTAGAGCTCCTATCGATATTTAGCCTTTGGTTATAAGCAGAAATTTCTACAGTGGCAAGTCAGTTGTTGAAGCTAGGTCGAACAACTCACAGTGTGGGCCGTCAGAGCTCAGCTCGCTTGACCGAAACACAGTCAGACGTTCAGCAGCAGGTGTTCTCTTTCCCAGGAGCTGATCACCTGAAGAAATGTGCCGTGTTCGTTTTCTTTTACTGCATTAAAGGCCCTGACGAAACGTTCTCCGAGAATCTCCCGCAGTGGTGTGCAATCCTGCAGCGCTCGTAGTGCCTGCTCCAGAGTTCGTGGCAGGTCATACGGCATATTGTAGGCATTGCCGGTGACAGGTTCCGATGGCTCGAGCTGGTCCATCATTCCGAGCAGACCGCAGGCAAGGCTGGCGGCAACGACCAGATAGGGATTGGCGTCTGCTCCGGGTACCCGGTTTTCGACGCGCCGTGACTCGGGTGTTGAATCGGGCACTCTCAGACCAACAGTACGGTTGTCGTAGCCCCAATGTGCGTTGATTGGTGCAGCATGGTCGCGAATCAAACGGCGATAAGAGTTGACATTCGGTGCAAGCAGAGACATTGCAGCTGGAAGGTAGCGCTGGAGTCCTGCAATATGGGCAAAAAATAGTGGACTGGCCTGCCCGCTATCGTCGCTGAATATGTTTCTACCGGTATGGTTGTCGACGATGCTTTGATGGATGTGCATGGCACTGCCGGGTTCTTTTTCCATCGGCTTCGCCATGAACGTGGCATACATGTTGTGCCGTAATGCTGTTTCGCGTGTGGCTCGTTTGAAAAGAAATGCCTGGTCCGAGATCTTGACCGGATCACCATGCACCAGGTTGATCTCCATCTGGGCCGCACCTGCTTCGTGATTGAGTGTCTCAAGCGCGATATCGAGGACTTCGCAGTGGTCGTATAGATCCTCAAACATGGGATCGAATTCGTTCACCGCATCAATGCTGAACGACTGACGACCGGGTTCTGCACGGCCGGACCGTCCGACCGGTGGTTCCAGAGGGTAGTCCGCATCATGATTCGGTTTGACCAGGTAGAACTCGAGTTCAGGGGCCACGATGGGTGTCCAGCCGAATTCATGATAAGCCTGCATGACTTTCTGCAAAACATAGCGCGGTGACATCTCCACTGGACTACCATCGGCGTAAAAACAATCGTGAATAATGAGCGCAGTCGGATCCTGGGCCCAGGGCACCAGCCTGAAGCTTTCAATATCCGGTTTTAGAAAAATGTCACCGTCCGATGGATCAACTGCACTTTGATCTTCGGGATAGTCGCCTGTTACGGTCTGAAGGAAGATACCCTCAGGCATACGCAGGCCAACTTCTTCACTGTATTTCTTTGCCGGGATCAGTTTGCCGCGGGCAATCCCGGTCATATCGGGGATAACAGCTTCTATCTCATCGATATCGTGATTCCGGATCCACTGCTGGATTGAACGGAGCGGACTTTCATTCGGAGTTGGGACAATTCTTGGTTTTGAGGTCATTCGCGCGACGCTATTGGCAAGACTGGGCAGTGTAATCGATGGTCGTTACTGGAAACAGGCTCGCTTACGCCATGACCAGATGATTCGAAATGAGTACTGCAGCTGTATTATAGAAACCGGATCAGGATTCACACCGGTACCGGAACGTACAGCAGGGGGCACCGTCCATAATGGTCTGGTCTCTTTGTAATTTGATGCGGTCATCGAATCCCTGACAGAAAGTGCCGTCGCGATGGCAGGATAGCAGGTGGCCGATGTGTCCAAGATCCATCTCTTGGTACATCTCTGCGTAACGGCAACGAGTCACATTGAAATCGAACTGGTCGTCGGATTCATGCAAAACATCGACCTCCAATGCACCACCCGCCTTCCACTGCTCGAATAGATCGATAAAGTTGCGAAGGGGCGATTGGTCCGGTGAGCTGTGAGTGGCTGCAAAGTGCTGGCCTTCGGCAATCGCTGCGTTTTGGATAGCAACACGCAGAATATCTTCGGCTTTGGTTTGCCCCAGCTGGGCTGACATTTCGTCGAATACCGGGCCCATGACCTCTGCCTGTAGTCGGCGTTTGAAGATAATCGGTATATTGTCCATTGTGAGTCTCCAGGTGGAACCTAAGATTAAGTGTCTTCCAGGGCAACACCTTCTAGCGTGATTCGGTGCATCAGCCTTCGCTCGCCGTGGTAGTCATTCAAGGCTTGGTGCCAGGTGGCCCGGTTATCCCACATTGCGATCGAGTTCTGGCTCCATCGAAAGCGGCAGGTGAATTCGGGTCGGCTGCCATGTTGGTAAAGATAGTCAAGAAGAGGCTCGGATTCTTCTTTAGTCCAGCCGTCAAAGCGCAGAGTGAATTGAGGATTGACATAAAGTGCCGGACGGCCCGACAGTGGATGTCGAATGACAACAGGGTGATTCGCATCTTGACTGGCCGCAGCCGCGTTACCGAGCCGATCACCGATATCCGATTTGTCACGCCAGTCCTGATAGGCTTGGGGACCAAATACATCGCGGCTGGAATGAATCGCCCGAAGTGAGCTCAGCATCTGCTTGAGACCCTCAGAGAGACTGTCGTAGGCCGCATACATGCTGGCGAACACCGTGTCCCCGCCTGAGTCCGGTACTTCACGAGCGTAGAGGATTGAACCTGTTGCCGGGATTTGATCGTAAGAATGGTCGGTGTGCCATAGCCCACCGATGTTCGAGGTTTGTTCGGGCTCCTTGCGTACTTCGGCGATCAATGGATAGGAAGGCACGGGCTTGAAAAATCGGTTCACATTGATCTTTCCCCAGCACTGGGCAAAGTCAATGTGTTGCTCGGGCGTAAGATCTTGATCGCGGAAAAAGATCACACCGAAATCAGAAAACGCGCGCTGAACCTCTTCGAATACGGCAGTAGAGAGTCCGTTGGCGATATCCACACCATGGATTTCGGCACCGATCGCACCACTCAACGGATGGACCTCTATGTGTCTATAGCCCGAGTCGTGAGTGAACGGGGTAGTCATCAGTCAAGTGTTTTTAGTGTTGTGTCCAGACTGGTCGCCAGCCGGTCGACGATGTCAGAGAGCTGATTTTCGGACACGGTATAAGGTGGCGCGAGCAGCACATGGCTGCCGTGCCTGCCGTCGATAGTGCCGCCCATGGGGTAGCAGATCAGGCCGTTGTCCATTGCTGCGGATTTGAGTCGACGGTGCACCTCAAGCGATGGTTCGAATGGAGATTTGGTACTTTTATCCGCGACAAATTCAAGACCTACGAACAGACCCCGCCCGCGAATGTCTCCCACATGGGGATGCTCTCCAAATTCTGCGACCAGCGACTCCATCAGTAATGCGCCCATCGTCTGTACACGTTCCAGCAGGTTCTCGTGTTCAATGACGCGCTGTACTGCCAGTGCTGCGGCACACGCAACCGCATGGCCCAGATAAGTATGGCCATGCTGGAAGAAGCCGGTGCCTTGATGAATCGTCTGATAGATCTGCTCATTGACCATGACGGCACCCACTGGCTGATAACCGCCACCCAGCCCTTTGGCAATGGCGATTAGGTCGCCGCAGATACCGTCTTGTTCACAGGCAAACAGTGTGCCGGTCCGGCCCATTCCACACATCACTTCGTCGAGTATCAAAAGAATTCCGTGTCGATCACAGATTTCTCGAATACGCCGAAAATAACCGGGTTCCGGTGGTACGGCGCCCAGCGTGGCACCGACGACGGGTTCAGCGACAAATCCAATGACGTTTTCTGCGCCGAGTTCCAGGATTTTTTCTTCAAGTTCATCGGCAGCCCGCAGTGCATAGGTCTTTGCGGTCTCGTCAGTACGTTGTTCTCGGTAGGCATAGCAGGGGGCAATGTGATGAGCCTGCATGAGCAGCGGATCATAAGGCTGGCGCCGCCACAGATTCCCACCGGTGGCCAGGGCGCCTAGAGTGTTGCCGTGGTAGCTCTGACGACGGGCGATGTACAGTCGCTTCGATGGTTCATCACGTTCTAGAAAATACTGTCGCCCCATCTTCAGGGCGGCTTCCATGGCTTCAGAGCCTCCGCTGACCACGTACACTTTATCGAGCGGGTCGGGCGCCCGGGTAGCGAGATGAGCCGCTAGTTGTTCCAGCGGCTCGTTGGTGAAAAATGCCGTGTGGGCAAAGGGAATGGCATCCAGTTGTTCTTTTATAGCACGAATGACCTCCGGGTGACTGTGGCCCAGGCAGGACACAGCGGCACCGCCAGAGGCATCGAGGTAGGTTTTGCCTGTCTGATCGACGATGTAGGCACCGTCACCTGAGATCGCAAACGGCAGATTACTATGCGTATGGCGGTGGAAAACGTGGGTCATCGTTTCGGTTGATTGCAGTAGGCATAAGTCAAGTTATTATGCTTTGACAGTATAGCGATATCGGCCGGAAGATCACGGTGTCGTTATTCGAAGAGCGGAGAAGGTGTGTCATGCATGATCTCGACTTTGTTGTTGTGAAGAGTAATGGTATCCGGTTGAAACTTGCTATGTCCGGAGACGGACCTCTTGTAATTTTCTCTCACGGCTGGCCGGAGAGCTGGTACAGCTGGAGACATCAGATTCCTGTTATTGCCGGCGCTGGCTATCGGGCGGTGGCTTATGATGTCAGGGGGTACGGAGAATCAGAAAATCCCTACCCCATTGAAGCGTACACAATCAAACAACTGGCGGCAGATGTTATCGGAATTATTGACGCACTGGGGTATGATGAGGCCATTCTTTTCGGGCACGACTGGGGCGGTCCGATCGCGTTAAGCACCGCTGTACTGTATCCCCAACGGATCAGCGCAGTGGGCAGCCTTTCAGTTCCTCACACCGGTCGTGGATCCAGACCAGTACTGGATCACTGGCGGTCAGTGTATCGGGAGCAGTTTTTCTATCAGCTCTATTTTCTCAAGCAGGGCATAGCGGAGCAGGAATTCGAACAGAATTTACAGCGCTCACTCTATCTCACGTACTGCAATTTTGATGGACGGGGTGTTACGGCGAATTCAAGTCACAGGAGCCTTGATCTAGAACCCGTCAAACGGTCGGATGCGAGCTTTCTCGCCGGTATGTACGAGCCCAAGACTTACCCAGACTGGTTGACCACAGATGATCTGGCCTATCTGGTCGGGCAGTTTGAAAACAGTGGTCTGCGTGGGCCACTTAACCGCTACCGTGCCCAGAACATAGATTGGTACCAGTTGCCACAGCTTAGCCAGCCACTCGAGCAGCCGGCCTGCTTTATTACTGGTGCGCTCGATCCCGTGAACGCGTTCCTTTTTCACGGCGCCCCGACCCGTGCGCGGATCGAAAAACACTATCACGACCTCGTGTTGTTTGAATTGCTGGAGGATGTTGGACACTGGACCCAGCAGGAAGCGCCCGCCGCGGTCAACACGTTGCTATTGAAGTTTCTGGAGTCGGTCGGTGCTAAATAATGGTTATGGCTCTAGCGCCACGTTTTTTCGTTGTCCCAGATCTCCCTGGGCATAGGCAATCCACTGAAGTCAGCTGTATCAAGGGGTTGATCCGGTTTTATGCCGATAGATTCCAGGGTCAGCATCAGTTGGCGGGTATGTTGACCTGAATGCCAGGCTGTTCGTTCGAGTACTTCATGCAGTGTGACCTCACCATAATAGACCTTGCCGGGTTGCGTGAAATCAGTTGCCTGTCCTTTATGTGTCCACCACAAATTTATCCGATCAGTCACAGCGTGTGCGAACTCCAAAAGGTCCTGATGCGTTGCCAATACCTCGGGCAAGTGACTGACCAGCGCCTCGTAAGTGTACGGTGTGTCATGCTCGACACGATCTAGAAAAACTTTGGGAATCTGGAAAATGTGGTAAGCAAGTTGCCGATAAGAACGTGGCCGGTCTGGCAGCATGGAATCCAGCTGGTTCTCTGGAATCTGGTTCAGAAAACGCTGGGCCGCAGTCAGGATTGTGTTGAGGCGATCGATCAGGGTCGCCGGATCCAACAGAGTGTGCGGCTGCCAGTCAAATCCTGCGACACGAGCCACATCTCGGAAGACTGCGCCATTGGCCCAGTCTGAACCGCGTGCGACTATCGGTACGAGTCTCAGGCCCAGAGTTTGAAGATCTTTAAAACCATCGGGATCTTCGAGTACGTTGATGGACTCAAACGTCACACCGTGGTCAAGTAGAAATTCCTTGGTCTTCAGGCAGCTGGAACAGCCTGGCTGCCAGTAGACTTTAAGCGGTAATGCGTTTTGGGTGCGGGTCATGAACGGGTCTCGATTGGGTTCAGTTGACGATCCCTGTACCGGATTATTATTGTTTCGGGGTCAAACGGCCACTGACGGTGTTCAGAGTATGTGGATAATTTTCGGTGTTCGGGTGTCTCTTGGATACAATGTCGGTGAGCCGGATTGTGTCGGCTTTCAATGAACAAGAAATATGTAACCGGAATTAATGGCAAGAAAAGGGAAAAATTCACGAAAGCGCCGCCCCTCCGTGCGCGCCCTGATGAGCAGGAACGCAAAGAAAGAGCGGAATATCCCGTATCTGGAGGAGCTTCAATTAGCCTCAAATCACCAGGCTGCGGGTCGTCTTGGTCAAGCTGAAGAAATCCTGCAGCGTGTTTTAGCAGACAAGTCTAATCATCCAATGGCCCTTAACTTACTGGGCCGCTTGTATTGTGGCAGTGGGCGGGTAGAGCAGGGCATCCATTGTCTTGAACGGTGTGTCCAGTGCGAACCGGGTGAGGTGTCGAACTACACGGAACTCGGTCACGTATTGCGGATCATAGGTCGGCGCGACGCAGCCAAACAATATCTACTTAAGGGGATTGGCCTCAAATCGAATGATCCCCAGGCACATTATGAACTGGGGTGCCTGTACCATGACCAGACAAAACTCGAACCGGCGAGTGCTGAACTGAATCTAGCGCTCAAACTGGATCCAGATCACATTACTGCCCGGCAGCGATTGGGAGAGGTTCATCAGGCTCTAGGACAGAGCGGCGAAGCGGAAGCGTGTTTTCGCCGAGTGATCGCTAAGTCACCGCATGATCCCGAGGCGCATCGCCTGCTGGCCTATCTGAAAAGGTTTACTGAATACTCGTCTGACATTGAGTTGATGGAGGCGAGTTACGAAAAATCTTCCAAACAGGGAATAGATCGCGTAGCGCTGGCATTTGCCTTGGGTAAGGTGTTTGAGGATCTCGGGCGTTACGAAGAGTCGTTTGCCTACTATGAAGAAGCCAATCGGCTTCACCGCAACCTTTACCAGTTTTCGATTGACCAGGAAGCGGCCTATTTTGAGACCTACCGCGAAGCTTTTACACAGGACTGGCTAAAGGATGCAGCCAAGTACGCCATTGAAGATGAAACGCCAATTTTCGTGATCGGTATGCCGCGTTCCGGCACCAGCCTGGTCGAACAGATTCTGGCGTCTCACTCGAGCGTTTTCGGTGCAGGTGAGGTATATCATTCGTCGGTGTTTGACAGCCGTGTCGAACAGGAAACCGGTCGACCGTTCCCACAGTCGATCAGTAGTGTTCCAGCCGAGATTCTCACTCAATCAGCGCATGTGTATGTCGAGAATTTGCGTGCAGATGCTGACCAGAGTGCGCGGATCACCGATAAACTGCCGCACAACTTTCTGCGTGTCGGTCTGCTGGCCACAGTGATGCCTCAAGCAAGAATCATCCACTGCGTCCGTGATCCGATGGATACGTGCCTGTCGATCTTCACACATTTTTTCTCAATAGCCCACGGTTATGCATCAGACCTTAAAGAGTTGGGCCAGTACTACCGGCTTTATGAACGGCTCATGCAGGATTGGGAAGTGAGGTTTCCGGGCCGTATGCATCGAATTTCCTATGAGGGTCTTGTTGCTGATCATGAGCGTGAGATCAACCGACTGCTTGAGTATTGCGGGTTGCCATTCGAACCGGGGTGTTTGCGGTTCCACGAAACGAGGCGGGCAGTCACCACGCCCAGTGCAGCCCAGGTGAGGCAGCCTTTGTACCAAAACGCGGTGTCGCGCTGGAAGCGGTATGAGACTCACCTCCAGCCCCTGCACGCGGCGCTAACCGGTGGGGATGAAACACTCAACGATACAGGTTAGTCCAGGTGGGAACTGGTCCGAAAAGTGCAAAAGAAAAGGGCGCCGTCTGGCGCCCTTTTCCGACCGAATAAATCGGGTCTACTGATTACAGGGAGTAGTTAAACTGTACAGCGGCCTTCGTTTCTTCGCCTTCATTGTCTACAAGGATCAGACGCATGGTTGCGCCACCAAGGGGGATGTTGTAGTTGAATCCGAGGTCAGAATCGCCACCAGTCTCGTCGTACTGAAACCTGAGACCCTGGACTTCTAAGAAGAGCCCGTTGCCCTCATTGCCAACGTCCTGGTCACTAAAACTGGCGCCCCAAATCACGCCGGCAGTATTACCTGATACACCGACTCCATGGAAGGCATTGGTATCCGTATCACGGTAGTTTGCGTCGATGGAAATGGAACCCAGATCGATACCTGATGAGACTGCCCAGGCAGCGAGGTCAGAGCCATCGGCTTCAAACTGCACAGACAGGGCCAACGGGCCAATGGCCGGACCGGTAATGATCAGAGCATCAGAAGCACGGCCTTGGTAGTGAACCAAACCGGCACCACTCGCACCTGAGAGCTTATTGGTACCCATGTTACCTGACATAACAGACCACTGATTACCGACGCCCACCGAACCCCAGTCACCGGCAAATTTAATCCAGGTGTCTCGTGTCCATGGGGCGGTGCCACCGTTAGTCGCGTCGATACCTATCTCAATCTCGCCACTTACTGTGTTGCCATTGCCCATGTCCTTACTGGAATTAAAACCAAAGCGTGTGGCACCGTCTGTCATCGAGATATTGGAGTCTTGGACTTGGGTCCGTATGTACAGCGTGCCGTAAGTGTTTACATCAGCAGCAGCGAAGCCAGGAACGGCAACAGCACTGGCAACAGCCGCGGCAAGTAATTTCTTGTTCATAAAATGTGTCCCTCTATACGTATAAGGTTAAACAACGTTTGCTCGTACAAGCGACGCTAGTGTGTGGCAAAATTGGTGAAAACACAAGGCTTGTGGACTAAAAGCGACAAAGAGGTGTTGTAATTACACAACAATTAAATCTAGGTCGTTCAGTGGAGCACAGTATAGGGGGTGTGGGGGTGTTTACCATTCCACAGAATCCCAAACAAAACAATGCAGTATTGCTCTTTACTGACTTACTGTCGGCCAAAATACGCTCTAAACTCTTTATCTTTTATCTTGTCGGATCGGGCGTTGAATGGTGGGTTTGGACTCAAAGACCGTCAGAACGTGCTGCCTCAGCCAATATCCCCAGCCTTCTTCGATGCGTCTTTAACTACTTCGGTATTTAGCCGAGACCTCAAGTACTGAATCCGAATGGCGGCCACAGGCGTTTCGTACGGTAGTTTGGTTGTGGTGCCCGTTCGCAGAGTTGAAGAGTTCGATGCGCGACCGCAGAGCCTGCGATACAATTGATTTAGACCATTTGCTGCAACTGCAGTCGGCCACTGAGGACTTGTCTAGGGAAACCCCAACAGCAACCCCAAAACGGCCTTGACACAACTGATGAGTTGTTTTCACATGAGTTCCCAAAAATGACTAAGTGTTTCCATATTATTGTTGCTTTAGCTTTTGTGTTGACCGGTTGTGCATCGGTCCTGCCAGGAAAGGATAAAGCGCAGACTCAGGTAACAAAAAACAAGATTCCTCCAGGTTATGTTAAGGCCCCACGGGGCGAGCCGCCCTATCGCTTGCGATCGATTAGGTTGTTTGGTTCGGGTGACTCCGGTGATTCTACTAAACCGTCCGGTCCTCAGGTGTATGACCCGGATTATGCCGAGTACCTCGAATGGAAGCGCTGGCAGGAATTCAAGGCCTACCAGGAGTGGAAGGCAAAAAAGGAATCTCAGGTTCAGGGGTCCTGAACTTTACGATTGCCAGGGTGTCGAGGTTTATTTGAGGCGATCAAACAGTAGTGTAAGAATGTGATCGCTGTTTTCCGCAGGATCTCCATTCAAAGTGAGGACCTCTATCACTGTGTTTTCACCTGCGGTGACTAAGCGAACCTGTACCGATTCAGTCTGTTGCTGTTCGTCCTTTTTCCACAACCGAAGTTTCTGTAGCACGTTTTTCTTTTTCGGTTCTTCAATTGCGTCATAGCGTACTTGAAACGTATGATCCTCAATTGACTTATCAGCGATAGTGAATCCCGCATCACTCAGTGCGCGGTCAACGCTCGACCAGAGACCTTGAGCTGTGCCAGCAACCATCAATTGAAGACGACCGTCGGCAGCTTGTTGCAGCGACAGCGCTCCCGAGTTTGAATTACTTTCCTTTAAGAGTTGGTACTTGCTTGCGAAAGTGAGTAACTGAACCCCCAGCCGCTCCATAACAGCATTTGCAGCATCTGAGGCGACCGGCAGTTGGTCGTCGTCAAATAGTGTAGCCCTCACCATGTCGTCTTCAGTGGTCACCCATAGGGTGTAGATCAACGGATCATTAATCCACAACAGCCGTTTGAGGAAACTGGCCGGGTTCTTCGTTTGTGGTTCGATGTCGTGGAACACTCTGAAATAACCAGTATTGCGGTTACCTTCGATAATTCGAAGACCGATGTTTCTGATGGCTGTATCGATACGGTTCCAGCTATTATCGAAAGTGTCGTCAATCAGGACAATGCGCTCCTCGCTATCACCGGTAACAACCAAGACGCCTTTATCTATAAGGCGAGCTTTGAGAATAACTGACTGCGCAGCGCGAAAGTCAGCAATATTGAGTTCTTCATCACCACTTTGGTCTTTTCGCCATTGCAGAAACTCCTCATACTCCGCCATCCGCTGGAACTGCTGGTACTGTTGATACTGGGCTTTTTCTTCTTTGCTCGCCTTTTGAAGAGTGGCTGAAAATAACGAGGCGTTAGTCGTCTGTTGGGGTGTTGTCAGGTCAGGGGGCACCTCCAGTGACTGAACAGAACTCGATGGAGTTGATCGAGAAACTATGTTCTCAGTGACGCCACAACCCGTGACTACAACGACACAGGACAAACAGATCAGAGTGTTCTTAAGAATTTCGCAGTTCTGGGTCAACGCGTTGGGCTCTCGTGGGCTGATGGCTCTGTTCATCACAACGGGGTCGGTCGAAATAATTTTCGAGGATAATAGGGATTGTACCCCACACAACATCCGTAGCATCTAGGATTGAAAATGAAACTGCACAGCGACAAGGTCACGGGATTGGTGCTTGCTGGTGGGCGGGCCCGCCGGATGGCGGGCCGAGATAAGGGCCTGATTGAGCTTGCTGGACGACCCATGGTGCACTGGGTGGTTCAGCGACTGGTGCCGCAGACCGCTTCAGTACTGATCAGTGCTAATCGGAATGTCGAGCGCTATACCGATCTGGGTTTTGAGGTAATCCGGGATGTCGATGATGGTTTTCTCGGGCCTTTGGCAGGTATCTCCGCTGGTCTGACCCAGGCTGCAACGCCTTGGCTGGTTACGGTGCCGTGTGACTCACCTTTGCTTGTGGCCGATTTGGTTGTCCGGTTGTCTGCTGCAGTACCAGAGAAGGGCACTGGTATCGCAGTCGCTCATGATGGTAATCGCCTGCAACCGGTGTTTAGCCTGATTCACCGGGATCTGGCTCCGGACCTGGTGGATTTTCTGCACTCTGGTGGTCGGAAGATCGACCTTTGGCTGGATCGGCATGTCTGGGCACAGGTAGATTTCTCAGATCACCCGGATATGTTCCTGAACATCAATACACCTGAAGAACTGGCAGAACTTGAAAAACGACTACAGCTTTAGCTTGTTATTGCTGGTGTAGGTTGTCTAATTTTGCCTCGCTGGGGGATTTGCGGTTTAATGGCCTCATGGTTCTCATGTCGAACCTAGCGTTGAACCCTGTGATTCAGCAACGCACCACAGCACCAGTTTCCCCGGCCGTGCGCGCGCTGGTTCCCGTTGCTTAACCCTACTGTCGAATTGACCCGAGATCATTTTTGTTTAAAAAAGTTTTAATCGCCAATCGCGGTGAGATTGCCTGCCGCATTATCAGATCACTGCGCCAACTGGGTGTCGTTAGCGTAGCGGTGTTTTCGGATGCCGACCGGGATGCAATGCATACGGTTTATGCCGATGAGGCAGTTGCCATCGGTCCAGCGCTTTCTGCGCAGAGTTACCTTTCAATTGATCGACTGGTCGACGCCTGCCTTCAAACCGGGGCCGATGCTGTGCACCCGGGATACGGGTTTCTATCCGAGAACAGCGACTTCTTGGAAGCCTTAAACACTGCGGGCATCGCATTTATCGGGCCGGGGCAGCGGGCGATCGAAGTGATGGGCGATAAGATAGCTGCGAAGGCGCTCGCTCGAAAGGCCGGCATCAGTGTCATCCCTGGTTATGACAAAGCATTGGACGGTATTGACGATGCACTCGAAAAGGCGAGCGCAATCGGCTATCCCGTTATGCTGAAAGCGAGCGCCGGCGGTGGCGGTAAAGGAATGCGCGTAGCGTTCAATTCGACCGAATGCCGCGAGGGCTTCGACCGTGCACAGAACGAGGCACAGACAAGCTTCGGCGACAATCGTGTCTTTATAGAAAAGTATATCGACAGGCCCCGTCACATCGAAATACAGGTTGTGGGAGATCATCACGGCAACTGTGTATACCTCCATGAACGGGAATGTTCGATCCAGCGTCGGCACCAGAAAGTTATAGAAGAAGCACCCTCAACTTTCATTGATTCCGCTACGCGGGCAGCAATGGGCCAACAGGCAGTCGATCTGGCAAAGGCGGTTGATTATTATTCTGCGGGTACTGTTGAATTTATTGTTGACCAGGCCCGAAACTTCTATTTTCTGGAGATGAATACGCGCCTGCAGGTCGAACATCCGGTCACTGAAATGATCACCGGCCTGGATCTGGTGGAATTGATGTTGCGCATAGCCGCAGGTGAAGAATTGCCGTTCAGTCAGTCAGATGTTCCGATGGACGGTTGGGCCATTGAGTCAAGGATCTATGCCGAGAACCCCGCGCGAGGCTTTGTACCCGCTACCGGGCGATTGATCCACTATCGTCAACCACCACAAAGTGGCAGCGTTCGAGTCGACAGTGGCGTCAACGAAGGCAGTGAGATCAGTATTCACTATGACCCGATGGTGGCAAAACTGATTTGTCATGGATCAGATCGGAACGCCGCCATAGCACTGATGCGTGAGAGTCTGGATCAATTTCACATCCAGGGCGTGGTGACCAATGTGTCATTCCTGGCATCACTTCTGGCACACAAGCGATTTTTGACAGGGGAGACCACCACTGCATTTATTGATGAAGAGTATCCCGAGGGATTTGTATCCCAGATGCCTTCGGAGCCCCTACTGTCGAAGATCATTGCACTTATAGTGGTTGTCCATCAGCGTAGCCTAGTATTCCAGTGGGGTGACAACCCGCCATCATCGAACCTCAGAAAAACCCATGTGGTGCGTACTGCGGGGGCTTCGTACCGGTGCAGCGTTGAACCCGAAGATGGAGGCTATTCGGTTAGAGTAAACGGTTACCTGCTGAAGTTGACCACGGCGTGGACAGGCGCGGAAAAGGTAACAGCATTTTCTGTTGGTGGTGAGCGTTACTATGCCCAAGTTGAGCGTACTGATATTAGCTATAGCGTAGTGCACGCTGGTTTCTTAGTTTCGGCACTGATTCTGGAACCGCATACGAGTGAACTCTACGACTTTATGCCCCTCAGGACCCCAAAGGACCAGAGTCACCTGCTGCTGTCACCGATGCCTGGGTTACTGATTTCGATTGACGTCGAGGCAGGCGACGCCGTGCATGCGGGTCAGGCGCTGGCTGTCATCGAAGCGATGAAAATGGAAAACGTCCTGAAGGCGGAACGTGATTGTGTTATTGAAACGATCCATGCTGCCGTCGGTGATACGCTCGAACCTGATCAGCCGGTTATTGAGTTTCAGGTCCAGATGCAATGACAGACGCCGAGTTAGACAAATTAAAAGACGGTATACCCGCGCGTGACCGCCGTGCACTGGCTCGTTCGATCACGCTCTTGGAATCAACCCGCTCGTCCCACCGCGACCAGGCTGAATCACTGTTGACTGCCTTGTTACCCGATGTCGGCAAGTCGTTTCGAATCGGTATCACTGGGGTACCGGGAGTCGGAAAGTCGACTTTTATCGAAATGCTTGGGCTTAAGGCGATTGAAGCAGGGCATCGGGTTGCCGTTCTGACCGTGGATCCCACATCAGTGGTGAGCGGCGGGTCCATATTGGGCGATAAAACTCGAATGGAGAAACTATCAAGTCATGCCAATGCTTTTGTCCGCCCGTCTCCCTCCGGCGGTAGTCCAGGCGGCGTTGCCCGTCGTACTCGAGAGAGTATCTATTTGTGTGAGGCCGCAGGATATGACTATGTTATTGTTGAAACCGTGGGTGTTGGTCAGTCCGAACTTCGTGTTGCTCAGATGACAGATTTTTTCCTGCTGCTCATCCTGCCGGCTTCCGGTGATGAACTACAGGGTATCAAGCGTGGCGTAATGGAGTTAGCGGACCTCATACTGGTCAATAAGGCGGATGATGATCTACAGAATGCGGCCCGGCGTACCGTCAGCAGTTACACTCAGGCTGTCCGACTGATGCAGCCACGTGTTGGCGGTTGGCAAGTGCCTGTGCTGGCCGTATCTGCATTGAGGGATCAGGGAATTTCCGAGACACTGGATATTCTGGACAAATTTCAGATCCAATACATGGAATCCGGTTTGACCGAAGAATATCGTGCCGAGCAGTCACGGCACTGGTTACGTCAGGAGGTTAGCGACGGGCTGATTGATCTATGTCGGCAGGATCGGGTGATCGCGGCCCGATTGAAGACTCTGGAAAATGACGTGAAAGCCGGCAGAGTGGTGGCTACAGTCGCTGCCAGACAACTCGTAGATGAAATCGTCCAGCGTAGGGCCGGTACTCAGCCATGATCGGCAAGCTCAATCATGTTGCCATCGTTGTACCGGATCTTCAAAAAGGAGCCGATCTCTATCGGGATGTGCTCGGCGCCCAAGTATCTGAGCCGATGCCATTGCCCGAGCACGGAGTCACCACGGTATTTGTAAAACTCGAAAACACCAAGATTGAACTCCTGCATCCGTTGGGGGAAGCGTCGCCCGTAAGCCGATATCTAGAGCGCCATCCCCAAGGGGGCGTACATCATATCTGTTACGAGGTTGCAGATATCACGGTTGCCCGAGATCAACTGTGCCAGACTGGTGCACGGGTGCTGGGCGAAGGTGAACCGAGCATCGGGGCACACGGAAAGCCGGTACTGTTTTTACACCCGGCCGACTTCTGTGGAACGTTGATCGAACTCGAACAAGCCTGAACTGTTGCAGTCGCTTGCGCTGTTACCTGATCCAGGCGCCGGTTCAATTTTTCCGAGGTAGATAGAGATCGGTGATGGTGCCGTCAAATGCCTCTGCCGCAAGAGCCAGCGTCTCAGATAGAGTGGGATGTGGGTGGATAGTCAGACCGATGTCCTGTGCTTCACACTGCATCTCGATGGCAAGACAAGCTTCGGCGATCAGGTCACCGGCATTAACCCCGACAATACCGGCGCCCAGGAGTCTTCGAGTACCTGGCTCAAAAAGAAGTTTGGTTAGCCCTTCGGTTCGAGCTAATCCGAGTGCCCGTCCGCTGGCCGCCCAGGGGAAGATGCTCTTTTCGTATTCGATTCCCTGAGAATTAGCATCCGTTTCGCTCAATCCGACCCACGCGATTTCGGGATCAGTATAGGCAACAGAAGGAATTGATCGTGCATCGAATGCACTGGGCAGGCCGGCAGCAACTTCTGCTGCGACCTTGCCTTCATGGGTTGCCTTGTGGGCCAGCATCGGTGGGCCGACGATGTCACCACAGGCAAAGATATGATCGATATTTGTTTTTTGTTTTCGGTCAACCGGGATGAAACCCGAGCCATCGACGGTGATGCCGGCGTTTTCTGCACCAATCAGGCGGCCGTTGGGCTGACGGCCGACCGCGACAAGCACCTGGTCGAACTGTTCTGTAAGGGTGGTGCCTTCGCGTTCGAAGGTAACGTCGAGCCCAGCGTCTGCTGCGTTGATATGGCTAACCCGGGTATTTAGCAAGAGATTCTGGCAGCGTCGTTTCAGCCGCCGATTCAGTGGCCGCAAAAGATCAGTATCGACTCCGGGCATCAACTGATCCGCCATCTCCGCAATCGTGACAAGACTACCCAGTGCCTGATAAACGGTCGCCATCTCCAGCCCAATAATGCCACCACCGATAATCAGCAGGCGACCCGGTATTTTCTCCAGTGCCAATGCACCCGTTGAGTCGATGATCCGGGGGTCGTCCGGCAGGTCCGGCAGTCGTATAGGTTCGGAGCCAGCAGCGATGATCGCCTGCTCGAATGCGATGTCCGTTTTGCCGTTTTCGCAGGCAACACAAACATGGTTGGCTGCAGTGAAACTGCCGTGCCCGTTTATTACGGTCACTTTTCGTTTCTGAGAAAGTGTGTTGAGGCCATCAGTCAGTTTTTCTACAACGCTGTCTTTCCAGGCAACCAGTTTTTCGCGGTCAATGGTGGGTGAACCGAATTCGAGGCCAGCCGCCTCCATCTCAGACGTTTCTTCGATCACGCGAGCGGCGTGCAGCAGGGCTTTGGATGGTATGCAACCCACGTTGAGGCAAACGCCTCCGAGTGTGGGCGAGGAGTCGATCAGAACAGTGTCGATTCCAAGATCAGCGGCACGAAATGCGGCGGTATAACCCCCGGGACCGGCACCCAGAACCACCAGTTGTGTACGAATTTCAGCTTCGCTGGAAGAGACGCGCACGGTAGCGGGTTCAGGATCCTGTGTGACCGAACGATCCTCTTCAACAGCCGTGGTTGGGGCGCTGTCGGTCGGCCCAGTGGATTTTTCCGGGCCATGAATACGCACGATCGGCGAATCCGTCGAGACGCTGTCTCCCACGGCAACCAACACTTCGGTCACGGTACCGGCAATCGGAGATGGAACATCCATTGTTGCTTTGTCACTCTCCAGCGTCAGTAGTGGTGTTTCGATATCCAGTTGATCGCCGGGGACAACCAGAATTTCGATGACGTGGATATCGGTGACATCTCCGATATCGGGCACCTTCACAACTTGATCTTGCTGCATACTATTTTCACCCGGGATTGGCTTAAAGGAGCAGTCGCCGAGTGTCCTCGAGCAGTTCGCGGATAAACACTGTGAAGCGTGCGGCTTCGGCACCGTCGATAACCCGGTGGTCATATGACAGTGACAAGGGCAACATCAGACGGGGTCTGAAGTCCTGTCCATCCCAGACGGGGGTCATCCGCGCCCGAGCAACCCCCAAAATTGCTACCTCTGGTGAATTGATAATCGGGGTAAAAGCGACACCACCGATACCCCCTAGATTTGAAACGGTAATACATCCAGCTTGCAAGTCTTCAGGGTTCAATGCGCCGGACCGTGCCTTCCTGCTCAGTTCGTTCATCTCGGTCGCCAACTGAATCAATCCCTTGACTGGGACGTCCCGGATCACGGGAACGATTAGACCGTCGGTTGTATCTACGGCAATACCGATATTGCAGTACTTTCGGAAGACCAGATGTTCGCCATCGTCAGCCAGTGACGAATTGAACTTTGGAAACCGCCGGACCGCCCCGGCTAGAGCTTTCAGTGTAAACGCCAGCGGTGTAATAGATGCCGTCGATTCTTGTGTGTCCGCATTGAGTGATTGCCGAAACGCCTCAAGTTCTGTGATATCCGCATCATCAAAATGTGTGACATGTGGAATATTCAGCCAGGCCCGATGCAGGTGCGGGCCGGAGCGTTTCTGAATCCGGGACAACGGTTGTACGTCGATCTCGCCCCAACGGCTGTAGTCAACCTGCGGGACGGGTGGGATACCGGACGTTGACGCGTCATTTACGGCTTGAGCGGGGGTGCCCGACAAGGCGTTTTTGACATAGTCCTGAATGTCTTGTTTGAGAATTCGACCCTTCGGTCCTGAGCCCCGCACCGTACGCAGGTCCGCACCCAGTTCACGTGCAAATCGACGGGTAGCAGGACTCGCATGAGGTAAGGCACCGCCGCTGCGTTCTACCGGTGGCGGCAGGGACGGTGGCGATCGATGGGCAGCTTGTTCAGTGACGGTTTGTGTCGTCTGGGAATCCGTCGAATCAGTGGCGATCGGATCCGGGTCTGGTGTTTGTGCGGAGATCGGTTGTTCCGGAGTGGCAGCCGCGGTACCGAATTCGGCATCTACCAGTGCGATAACAGCGCCTTGGGCCACTTTGTCGCCAACCTTAACTGTAACTTCTCTGATGATCCCCCCGAATGGGGC
>MPLZ02107159.1_pt1 | contig 68273 bp, 71 predicted proteins | sample 1617311 | NCBI WGS metagenome assembly MPLZ02 (sample SAMN05944806, study PRJNA350692) | marine metagenome | biome: marine; feature: ODZ; material: water; isolation source: 160 m water sample filtered on 0.2 um supor filter | place: Pacific Ocean | collected 2012-04-08 | depth 160m m | reverse complement strand
CGGTCGCGCAGGTCGTGAGCACCTCGACCTCGGCGTGTCGAGCGAGATGTTCCGCGACATACCGGGCATGCAGCTCCGCGCCACCGTTCAGGTCGGTGCCATAGCGCTGGACGACGACGGCAAGCCTCACTGTTCGTCGGTGCCGGTCTCCCCCTCGGGGGATGGCTGCGCGACGGTCTCGGTCGCCGGTGCCGCCGCCGGTGCGGGGGCATCACTTGGACCTGGCGTCGGCGGCGCGAGGGCTGATCTTGGCGACCCGGTGTCGGCGACCTGCGGCAGCGCGGCCGGTGTCGGCGGTTCAGGGTCCCCAGACGGAGCAGTCGACCCGGTGTCGGCGGCCGGTGTCGGCAATGCAGCGTCCACGGAAGTAGCAGTCGAAGTCGATGGGCTCGTCTCCGGTGGCTTGGCCGACGGCTCTTCGAGCGGCGCAGGTGGCGGCGTGGCTGCAGGGGTCTGTGCCGGCTCGGTGTTCTGACCAGCCGTGTCCGTTGGGAGTGTCGTAGTAGCCGGTTCAGGCGCCGACGTTGCCCTCTCACTCTCGGCGGATCCCCCGGCCGCGGCGGCGGCGTTTGTTCCGGTGTCCGGCGTCGTCGTCCCACCGGACCGTCGCCGGGACCGTCGCCGTCGTCGGCGGGGCCGGCTGGTTCCGGTCGACGAAGTATTCTCGGCGTCCTCGCCAGTGCCGTCGGGGCCGCCAGGTGGTCGCGGAGACCGGCTCTGGACCACCGATTCCAGCGCGCGCGCGCGCCGTTCGTCGAAATCGAGCCGCCCGGCTACCGACTCCACCAGCATCCGGTGATTCTTCATGTCCACCGACAGCCGGCTCATCTCCACCACGAGATTGTTGAGCACCTCGTAGTTCAGGGCGTCGAGCTCCTCGCGTGCGGCAAATTTCGCACCGGCCCGCTCGAACTGCTTGGTGACCCGTTCGGCAAGATCGGTCTGTTGCTGCAGGAGCCGCAACGTCCAGGTATTGATCTCCGCCTGCCGCGTCAGCGCGAACGAGACCGGGTTCGGGTTGATGAACAGCTTGAGGATCGGGTTCAAGAGCTTGCGGATCAGACGGATCAGTTTCCCCATCGTTCCTCTGGACGACGCGTAGATTGTATGCTCGTCGAATTCAAACGGTTCCGGCGCCGGGCCCGGTTTCTCGTGACGGACAGGTTCCAACGCCGCGGGTGGCTCGAGGTTCCGGTAATGCTCGACCAGGTCAGACCGTACCTGCCGTGGGTCGAGAAACCGCTCGAGCTTCACCGTGGCCAGTTCCTGGGTTTGTTGCTCGGTGTAGTCTGTGCCCCGTTTTTCACGGATACGCTGACGGATCTGCTCCATGATCCGCGTGACATCGACAGAACTCGACTGAATGTTGAACTCGGCCATTGTTATTTAGTCGGGGCTTCGCCCCGAACTCCACGCGGGCGCTCCGCGGGGAACCCCAAAGCCCCACTCCGCGGCATCCTTCCGTGGGGCTCTGCCCCACACCAGATCGGTGCCGAACTTTTCCAGCGTCTCCGCGCCGGTGGTATACACCGCGTAGCTTACCAGGGTTGCGGCCGCTACGATCGTGACCAGTTGGTCCAGGATCTGCGGGCTGTAGTGGCCAAGTGCAGGGCGGTGCTGCATCGCCTCAGCGCCCAGAACCCCGATCTCCTGGCGCCGTTTGGTCAGTGCGAGAAACAACGCCAGCAACAGCGTGCAGACCAGCAGCCACTGGCTGATCGGTACGTCGAGGACCACCGCTCCGGCAACCGCCCGCAGGACGAAGCCGATGGCGATGACGAGCACGTCGAGGATCACGACCTGTTTCAGGACCCGCGAGTACAGGATCAACAACCCGACGAACACCAGCGCCAGCAGCGCCAGCCGGGGGGCGAGCAGGAATGCCAAGGCCGCCCCGCCCGCTATGAGAAGGCCGGCCGTACCGAGTGCCACTGCCGGGGAGACACGTCCAGCCGCGATCGGCCGTGTGGCCTTGACAGGGTGCCGCCGGTCGCGGGCGCGGTCGCCCACGTCGTTGACTAGATACATGGCGCTCGACAGCGCGCAGAAGATGCCGAACGTGCCGCCCGCGCGGGCCACGGCACTCGGTTCGAGGAGCTGGCCCCCGAACACGAGCCCCGCAAACACGATGAGGTTCTTGGTCCACTGATCCGGCCGAAGCGAGACGAGCAGGTCGGCCGCCAGACCGTGGCCCGGCGTCTCACCGTGCAGTGAGACGTCGGACATCGTCTGGCTCGGTAGAAATGTGCGCCATCGAGTACAGCGCGGCGTGTGGGCTGAAAACGAGTCGTCTCAGGACTTAGCTGAAGCTACTCACCGCTTCGGCCTCGGACTCGAACGTATCGAATACGGTCAAGAGCTTGGTGATCGCCAGCAGGTCGGTGATGCGCTTCGTGAGGTTGACGAGCTTGAGCTTGCCGCCTTGACGGCTGACAGTCGTGTAGGTGCGGACGATTTCCCCCAGCCCCGCGCTGTCGACGTAGGGAACGTCCTCGAGATTGAGAAGGAGGTTGCGGTGGCCCTGCTGCATCAAACTGTTGATTCTTTCCTTCAGCAGCTCATCGCCCTCGCCGATCGTCAGTTTGCCTTTGAGATCCAAGACCACTACGTTCTCAAGCGATCTTTCCTCGATTTCCATGAAACTCTCCCGATGGGTCCCACGCCGTCGCCGTTACGCAACGGAGCGTAAGAGCCTATTTCCCGAAGCTTTAGCTGGGCTTCAGACCGCGCAAACCGTACTATGAACCCCGCGAACTGTCAAATAAACCGTTTCGGCGACGCGACCCCGCATGCATCCGCGACGCGCTGCGGGATTCAGTCGGTATCCCGGCGTTGCTTCTTTCGGGACCGTTTACGCGCCAACGCCTGCTTCGCACGGCGCTTGTCAGCCGGCTTCAGATAGTACGAATGCTTTTTGATGTCCTTGATGATGTCTTCCTGCTGGACCTTGCGCTTGAAACGGCGTAGCGCGCCTTCGATCGATTCGCCCTCTTGCACCTTGACTTCAGCCAAACTTGTTGCCACCTCCCTTGCGCGGTGAGCGACCCGTCTTCGATGACGCGTTGAAGACCCCGTGTGACGGGCGGTCGGGGTCGCCGAGCGAGTATGCTAGTCTTCCCTTGCGCCCGTTGAAATTTGAAACGGGGCGCCCCCAGGCGGGGCTGAGTGGAGATGGGCCACGACTCCACCGGCACCCTGTTCCTGAAACGGGACAAACAAATATTCTAGGCGGAACGCGCGGTGCCGTCAACGGCCGTTGCCGCCAGCACGTTGGCGCTGCTGAACGAGAAGACATCCAGTTGTTGCCGATGAAGATTTTGGTCGTCGGAAGCGGCGCGCGCGAGCACGCCCTGGCCTGGAAGCTCGGCCGCGAGCCCGGTGTCGGCGAGGTCGTATGCGCGCCGGGCAATGCCGGTTCGAGACAGGTCGCGCGCCGGCACGCGCTCGACGTGTCGGACCCGGCGGCCATTCTTGCGCTCGCCGACGGCGAGGCGGCCGATCTCACCGTCATCGGGCCGGAGTTGCCGTTGGCGCTTGGGGTGCAGGACCTGTTTGCGGCGCGTGACCGGTTGCTCTTCGGCCCGAGCCGCGTCGCTGCGCAACTCGAGTCGAGCAAGGCCTTCGCGAAGGACTTCATGGCCCGCCACGACGTGCCCAGCGCTCGGTTCCGCGTGTGCGATCGGGCGGATGAGGCCCTCGCTGCGGTGGCGGGGCCGGAGTTCGGTTTTCCCGTTGTCATCAAGGCCGATGGCCTGGCGGCGGGGAAGGGCGTGACCGTTGCGCCCGACCGCGCCGCGGCCGAGCAGGCGGTGCGTGACGCGATGCTCGACCACCGGTTTGGTGCGGCCGGACACCGGGTTGTGATCGAGGAGTGCCTTGTCGGTGAAGAGGCTTCGTTCTTTGCGATCTGCGATGGGCGGCAGGCGGTTGGCTTGCCGACTGCGCAGGATCACAAGCGTGCCTTCGATGGTGACGTCGGGCCAAACACCGGCGGAATGGGAGCGTTCGCGCCGAGCCCGCTCGTGACTCCGGACGTCGAGCGTCGCATCAGACGCGAAATCGTCGACCCGGTCCTCGATGGCCTAGCCGGCGAAGGACACCCGTATCGGGGATTCCTGTATGTCGGACTGATGCTCACGGCCGATGGACCCCGGGTGATCGAGTTCAACGTCCGACTGGGCGACCCCGAGGCGCAGGTCGTCCTTCCGATGGTGCGTGACGATCTGGCGCCACTGCTCGAGGCGGCCGCGCGCGGAGCGCTCGAGACGACCTCGTGCGACCAGACCGGGGAACCGCACGTCGGGGTGGTGCTCGCCTCGGGTGGGTATCCCGGGTCCTATGAGACCGGCGAGCCGATTGAGGGGCTCGACGATGCGTCGGGGCTCGAGGGGGTGCTGATCTTCCATGCCGGCACCGAGGTGCGGGATGACACGGTGGTGACCACGGGTGGTCGGGTGCTCACGGCGGTCGGCAGCGGTGTCGACATCGCCGAGGCGATCGAACGCGCCTACGCCGCCGAGGCACGCATTAGGTTTGCGCGGAAGCAGGTGCGGACCGACATCGGACGCAAGGCTTTACGGAGTGTCCCAGGAGATAGGAGTCAGGAGACTGGAGACAGGAGGAAGCCGGAGGGCTTCGCCAGCTTCGGTTCTGACGGCATGGGGCGCGGGGAGGCGGGTCGCGATGGGTGATTTGCAGGTGCAGGTCTTGATGGGATCCGGGTCTGATGCCAGCGTGATGGCGAACACGGTCCGCACGCTGCACGACCTCGGAATCACATGCGACATGACAGTGGCATCCGCCCATCGATCTCCGGACCGCGTGCGGCGCGTGATGGACGAGGCGCTGGGTCGCGGCGTCAAGGTCTTCGTGGTCGGCGCGGGCGCCGCCGCGCATCTGGCCGGTGTGGTCGCGGCGCATACGGCCCTCCCGGTGATCGGTGTGCCGATCGACTCGTCGCCGCTGGGCGGGTTCGATGCACTGTTGTCGACAGTCCAGATGCCACCGGGCATCCCGGTGGCCACGGTCGCTGTCGGGAAGGCGGGCGCGACAAACGCCGCAGTGCTGGCGGCGCAGATCCTCGCGGTGGGTGACCCGGAGCTTCGGGGGCGCCTGGACGACTACCGGCGTGGGCTTGCCGACAAGGTCGAGCAGGCAGCCGCGGAGTTAGATTCGTAGGATCAGATTCCGACGCCTTCCAGCATCATCAGTAGCAGCGCCTTCTGTGTGTGAAGTCGGTTTTCCGCCTGGTCGAACACCACGGAGCGAGGGCCCTCGAGCACCTCTTCCTCGACCTCTTCGCCGCGGTGCGCCGGCAGACAGTGCATGAAGAAGGCATCGTCGTTGGCCTTGGCCATCAGTGCGCGGGTGACTCGAAATCCCTGGAACGCGGCGCGCCGACGGGTTGCGTCCGTCTCCTGTCCCATCGAGGTCCAGACGTCGGCATACACCGCGTCGGCACCCCGAACCGCTTCGACCGGATCCTGATACTGTACGACCTCGGCGCCATGACGGGCCACCTGGCGGGCCGCGGCCAGCGTGGCATCCGACAGGGCAAATCCCTCGGGCGATGCCAGCCGGAGGTTCAGACCCAGCATCATGGCCGCATGGGTCAGCGAGGTTGCGACGTTGTTGCCGTCGCCGACATACGCCAGTGTGCGACCCGTCACTGCCCCGCATCGCTCGTGCACGGTCAGGCAGTCGGCCAGCGCCTGACACGGGTGCTCCTCATTGGTCAAGGCGTTCACGATGCGCAGTCGTGTGGTGGCCTCGACGAACTCATGCAGCCGCGCCTGCTCGAAGGTGCGGACTGCCGCCACCGATGCCCACCGCTCGAGTGTGCGGGCCACATCCGCCAGGGGTTCGCGCGTGCCGAGGGCGTCGGCCGACGGCGGACAAGTAACGTGGCCGCCCAGCTCCCGCATTGCGATCTCGAAGCCGGTCCTGGTTCGCAGCGACGGCTTGTCAAATAGCAGCGCAAGCGAGTGCCCGGCCAGGGCCCGCGCCGTCGGCGCGTCAGCGCCGAGATGGCGCTCCCGCTTCAACCGCGCGGCCAGCCCGAGACAGGTTTCGAGCGCCTCGGGTGAGAGGTCCAGCACCGACAGAAAAGTGCGACCCGGCATTACGTTCTGTAGTCCGCGTTGATGTGAACGTATTCGGCGCTGAGGTCACAGGTCCACACCGTGGCGCTACCGGTGCCGCCGGTCCCGACGTCGACCCCGATCTCCACCTCGGTCCCGCTCAGATGTTCGGCGGCGGCCGGTTCCCGGTCGGCGAAGATCTGTTCGTCACCGAAGAGCTCGACCTCGCCGACACGAACTCGCGCATGTGCGAGGTCGAATTCGACCCCGGCTCGTCCGGCAACCGCCACTAGGCGGCCCCAGTTGGGATCGCCTCCGTGCACCGCCGTCTTTACCAGTGGCGAGTTGGCGATGGCGCGTGCCGTCTGCCTGGCCTCGGCGATCGAGCGCGCGCCGGTGACGGTGATGGCGATCAGCTTGGTGGCTCCTTCACCCCCCTTGACTATGGCGAGCGCAAGCTCCCGACACACGGCCTGGAGCGCGTCGACGAACGCCGGGTAACCGGTGTCGTCAATGTGAACCCCGGAGCGGCTGCCGGCCAGCAGCAAGACCATGTCGTTGGTCGAGGTTTCCCCGTCGACCGTGATGGCGTTGAACGTGTCGGCGGCGGCGTCAGCCAAGGCGCGTTGCAGCGGGACCGGCTCCACCGCGGCGTCTGTAGTCAGAAACGCGAGCATGGTGGCCATGTTGGGCTCGATCATGCCGGCGCCCTTGGCCATGCCACCCACATGGAACACACCGGCGGGTGTCGTGGCGCGAACCGCCGCTTCCTTTGCCCACGGGTCGGTCGTCATGATCGCCTCGGCCGCCGCTTGGTGCCCGTCCCGGCCCAGCGCTCCGGCCGCCTGCGTGATGCCCTGGGTCAACTTCGCGCCATCCAGCTGTTCGCCAATCACGCCGGTAGACGAGACGAGGACCTGATCCTCCGAACACCCGACGAGGTGGGCCGTGTCGGTTGCCATCGTGTGGGCCGCTCGGAGCCCCTGCTCGCCGGTGCAGGCGTTCGCGCAGCCGCTGTTGACTACGATGGCCGCTGCGGTGCCCTTCGACCGCCGAAGATGTTCCCGTGTCACCACAACGGGCGCCGCCACGGCCAGGTTCGTCGTGAAGATGCCGGCCGCGCGCGCTGGAGGGGTGGCGACGATCAGCGCGAGATCAAGCCCCGACGCCTTGATACCACAGGCGACGCCGGCCGCCTCGAAGCCCGCCGCTGCGGTGATGCCGCCTGGCATGCTCTCAACCATCAGATTGTCCTCGCGGTGCCGCGCGGTCCGCTCTGGCCCCAACCGAGCTCGATGACGACCGCGTACTGCTCGCAGCGTCGGAACCACTCACACCCCTGGCAGTCCGTCATGATCTTCTCCGGCAGCCAGGTGTGCGGCACGATCGAAAAACCGAGTGCGACGAAGGAGTGCGGCACGTGCGTGAATGCACACAGCCGCGGCACGCCCTCCTGTCGGGCGCCAGCGACGAGCGCTCTCAGAACGGCCGTGCCGATACCGCCGCCGCGTGATCCAGCGGCCACTACCAGCGACCGGACCTCCGACAGGGTGTCGCTGAGCGGTGCCAGCTCTCCGCACCCAAGCACGGTGTCGTCGCGTGCCGCGACCAGAAACCGGGGCACATGCCGTACGATTTCCTGCGGTGTGCGCGGCAAAAGATGTCCGAGACCGACGTTGGCAGTGACGAGCTGGCTGATGGCGTCCGCGTCAGGCCGTTCGGCCGGCCGGATCGTGACCGAGACGGCCGCCGAGGCCCGGTTGCGGGCTGTGTGTCTGGGCGTCGAGGTCTGCGTCTGGACCATCGCCACTACTCGCCGAGCACCGCGTCCAGAATTTGCAGCCCCTCATCGATCTCTTCGTCGGACACGGTCAGCGGCGGGAGCATCCGTACCACCCGCCCGGCGGCCCGGTTGACCAGAAGTCGATGGGCCAACGCGCCGTCGACGACCCGCGTGGCCGCCTCGACGGTCATCTCGAGGCCGCGCATGAGCCCAGCTCCGCGGACGTCCGTGATCACGGGATGCCGGGTCGCTAGTGCTCGGAGCCCGGCTGCCAGTCGCGTCCCGGCAACTCGCACCCGGTCCAGACCGCCGTGTTCCATTGCGTCGAGGAACACCAGCGCTGCCCGGCAGGCCAGCAGGTTTCCACCATAGGTCGTGCCGTGGTCACCTGGCGAGATCGCATCCGCCACGTCCTGACTCATCAGGATCGCTCCAATCGGAACTCCCGCACCCAATGCCTTCCCGAGGGCCATCAGGTCTGGATGCAGACCCACGGTCGCCGAGTGAAACGGTGCGCCGGTCCGACCCAGTCCGCACTGGATCTCGTCGGCAATCAACAAGGTGCCGGTACGTTCGCACGCCGCCGTGACAGCAGCGACGAACTCCGGGGACAATGGCCAGACTCCACCTTCGCCCTGGATCGGCTCGAGGATGATAGCGGCCACGTCGGAGCCGACCGCCGTGTCGAGCGCGTCCGGGTCCGTCGGCGAGACGAACGCGACGCCCTCGAGAAGCGGCTCGAATGGCGCGCGATAGCGGGGTTCCCAGGTTGTCGACAGGGCTCCGAAGGTGCGGCCGTGAAACGACCGTTCCAGCGCAACGATTCGGGTACGCGCGGTTTCGCCGCGTGTGTGCCAGTACCGCCGGGCGAACTTCAGGCAGCCCTCCACTGCCTCGGCGCCGCTGTTGCAGAAAAAGGCGCGCGGGAGACCGGACAGCGCCGCCAGCCTCCGGCCGAGCTGCCCCTGAAATGGGTGGTAGTACAGATTGGATGTGTGAAGCAACGTTCTGGCCTGGTCGGCTACGGCGGCCGCCAGCCCTGGATGCGCGTGTCCCAGCGAAGCGACGCCGATTCCGGAGAGGAAGTCCAGATAGGGGCGGTCCTCAGTGTCGTAGACATAGCTCCCCTTGCCGCGGGTGAGCACGATCGGCACCCGTTTGTAGACTTGCAGCAGATGCTCCGCCTCTACCGCCTGTATGTCCTGTTCCTCTGTAGCCATCCTGCTTCTCTCAATCTCCGATCATGGTACCCGCGGTCGTGTCCAGGTCGTCGGTGTGTTTGCCGGTGACGATGTCGACCCGGTCCACACCGGCGCGACGGGCTTCGCGACACGCGATAAGTTTGGCGACCATCCCGGCGCTGGCCCGACCATCGACGAGAAATCCATGAAGTAGGTCCAGGCTCATCGACGGGATTGTCCGGTCGTGCTCGTCCAACACGCCGGGCGTGCCGCCGGCGATCAACAGACGGGCAGCGCCAAGACGCGCCGCGAGATGCCCGGCCAGCGTATCGGCGTTCACGTTGAGCAACTGTCCCCCGCTGTCGGCGCCGATGCTGGCCACGATCGGCACGAGGTCCGCCTGACAGAGCTGGTTCAGCAACTCGGGTTCGTCGGCGCCGGTTGGCTGTCCGACGAAACCCAGGTCGACGATTGTGCCGTCCGCCGCCGTATACGGTTCCGCCCGCTGCACCGAGGAGACGCCGGCGTCGGCGGCCGTCAGCCCGACGGCCGGCACCCCGGCGACCCTGGCCGCAGCCACGAGCCGTGTGTTGACCCGGCCTGCAAGCACGCCGACTACAACGTCGAGGGTGGCCGCGTCGGTCAGCCGGAGTCCATCTACCGCCCGCTTGGATATCCCCAGGGCAGCCATGTCCGTGTCGACCTCTCGCCCACCGCCGTGCACAACGACGAGCGGGGCCCGTGACGCGAGACGGCGAATCGCCGTGGCGATGTCACGGCGCCCGTCCGCGTCCTCCAGGAGCTCGCCGCCGAGCTTCAGCACGACCCCGCGCGCAGCCCCCGTCATGTCAGCCCGGTCGTCTCGTCCAGCCCGAATGCGACGTTCAGGTTCTGCAGTGCCTGACCGGCCGCCCCCTTGACGAGGTTGTCCAGACAGGCGATGAGTACCAGCCGTCGCGAACCGGCGTCGAGCTTCCACCCGATGTCGCAGAAGTTAGTGTGCGTGACATGCTTGATTTCAGGCAGGGCGCCGCCGGTGAGCCGGACGAACGGCGCAGCCGCGTAGGCCAGCTCGAGCGCAGCCGCGACCATCGTCTCGTTGACGTCCGGGCGTACGCGCACGTAGATCGTTTCGAGGATGCCCCGGTCCAGTGGGACGAGATGTGGCGTAAACGTCACCGTTCGCTCGAGCTCCTGCTCGATCTCGGCGCCATGCCGGTGTGCGAAGAGGCCGTAGGCGGCGACACTGCCATGACACTCCGAGAAGTGTGTGCGCTCGGACGGCGTCTTGCCGGCGCCAGAGATACCCGACTTGGCGTCGACGATGACGTCACCCTCGAGCAGACCAGCGTCGGTCAGTGGCCGGAGCGCCAGCACCGCTGCCGTCGGGTAGCACCCTGGGCAGGCGACCAGCCGCGCGTCGGGAAGCGCCGCTCGATAGTGCTCGGTCAAGCCATACACGGCCGGAGTCGCGAGATCCGGGGTGGCCGGGTACCAGCGCTGGCGTTGTCCCGGGTCCCTCAGCCGAAACGTGCCGGAGAGATCGAACACCCGCAGCCCGCGCGCCACCAGCGCGGGACCCACTTCAGCGGCGACCAGGTCCGGCAAGGTCATGAACACCGCTTCGGTGTCGGCAGCCAGGCGATCGACGGAGAGCAGCGTGATCTCACCGTCCCAGATGCGCGTCAGAGAGGGTAACGTGCGGACGCCGTCGGCGTTGCCAGAGGCCATTGCGGTCGTGACCTGGACCGCCGGATGCCGTGCCGCCAACCTGAGCAGCTCCTGCCCCGCGTATCCGGTTGCGCCCGCAATTCCAACGGAGATGGTCTTGGACATGTATATTTATGCTTCCTAAAGGTTATTTATACGTCCAGCCGAACTTACAGTCAATCAAAATCATCGTCGTGAAGGAGGCTAGGGCAGGGCTTGACATCTGCACGGGTCGTGTATACTAATGCAAGTCATTGTATAAGTATGAAAACCTATCGACAGTCGGCCATTCTTGAACTCGTGTCGCAACACGCCGTGAGCAGCCAGGATGCGCTGAGACGGCGGTTGGCCAGGCAGGGGATCACCGCGACCCAGGCGACGATCTCACGAGACATCAAGGAGCTGGGTCTCGTCAAGCGAGCGGCGGACGGCGCATATCAGACCGCCCAAGCCGAGACGCCATCGGCGGCCGTCACGGGCGATCGGGTGCGGCGGGCGGTGGTTGAGCATCTGCGCCGGGCAGATCGGGTCCAGCAGCTGTTGGTGCTGAAGACCGAGCCGGGGCAGGCGCAGCCGCTGGCCTTTGCGCTCGACCAGGCGGCGTGGCCGGAGGTCGTAGGCACCTTGGCGGGTGACGATACCGTCCTGGTGGTGGCGCGCACCGAGCGTACCGCCGCTACGCTCGGACGTCGGTTCGAGCGGTGGGCGAAGGAGTAGCGAAGGGAGCAAGAGGGATATGGAACGCATCGTACTGGCCTACTCGGGCGGTCTCGACACCTCGGTGGCGATTCCATGGCTAGCCGAGAAGTATCAGGCGGAGATCGTCGCGGTCACGTTGGACCTGGGTCAAGGCCGGGAGCTCGACGACGTGCGTGAACGAGCGATGGCGGTTGGTGCGGTCCGGTGCCACGTACTCGACGTGCGCGCCGAGTTCGCGGAGCACTATGTGCTCCCGTCGCTGCAGGCGGGTGCGCTTTACGAGGGCCAGTATCCGCTCGCAACGGCGCTGGGTCGACCGCTCATTGCGCAGCAGTTGGTGAAAATCGCGGAGATGGAGTCGGCCGGCGCTATCGCGCACGGATGTACGGGCAAGGGGAACGACCAGGTCCGGATCGACGTGTCGGCGCGCGCGCTGAACCGCGCGATCCGCGTGGTGGGACCAGCCCGAGAATGGGGCATGTCGCGTCCAGCCGAAATTGCCTATGCACGGGAGCGCGGCATTCCGGTGCCCGCGACGGTTGACAGTCCCTACAGCACCGACTCGAACCTCTGGGGGAAGTCGATCGAGTGCGGTGTGCTCGAGGATCCATGGACGGAGCCACCCGAAGATGTCTACACATTGACCAAATCGCAGGCGGAGGCGCCCAACGCGCCGGCCTATGTCGAGCTGGACTTCGAGCAGGGAGTTCCGACCGCGGTCAACGGCGTCACGATGCCGCTGGTCGAGTTGATCGCCAGTCTCGAGACGATCGCTGGCGCCCATGGCGTGGGGCGGATAGACATGGTGGAGAACCGACTCGTCGGCATCAAGTCGCGCGAAATCTACGAGGCCCCCGCAGCCGTCGTGCTCCACACCGCCCATCGCGAGCTCGAGACGCTCGTCATTCCAAAAGACCTCGAACGGCTCAAACGCGGGTTGTCTTCCGTGTATGCGGACCTGGTGTACAACGGGCTGTGGTTCACTCCGACGCGGCGCGCCGTCGATGCGCTTGTCGCCGACGTGCAACAGCGGGTCACTGGATGTGTGCGGCTCAAGCTGTTCAAGGGCGATTGTCGCGTCGTGGGGCGCAAGTCCCCGCACGCGCTCTATGAGGAGGCCCTCGCCACCTACGACGAAGGGGACCAGTTCGACCATGGCGCCGCCGAAGGTTTCATCAAGATCTGGGGTCTGCCAGTCGAGCTGGCCGCCGCGAAGGAGATCGGTGCGACCGAGGCGACGGCGACCCGATCTTCTGACTCCTGACTCCTGACTTCTCGAGGTGCTTCCTTTGACCCATCTGTGGTCCGGCCGCTTCGATATGGCACCAGACGACGAGGTCTTCGAGTTCCAGGCCTCGTTCGGGTTTGACCGGCGCCTGTTCGAGGACGACGTGACCGGTAGTCTGGCGTGGGCCGAGGCGCTGGCCGCGGCTGGGGTGTTGGCCAGTGACGAGGTGGCCGCGATCTGCGCCGCTCTGACTGATATCCGGGACCGCGCTCGCGCCGACAGCGGTTTTGTCGAGGGGCCGGACGAGGACATCCACGCCTTCGTCGAGCGTCAGCTGATCGAGCGCGTCGGCGATGCGGGCAAGCGACTGCACACCGGGCGCTCACGCAACGAACAGGTCTCACTCGATTTGCGTCTCTATTTGCGACGGCGCATCGCGGTCCTGCAGCGCGAGCTCGTGGCGCTGGTCGACGCGCTGACGGGTCGCGCCGAGGCCGCCGGGTCGGCATTGATGCCGTCCTACACACATCTCAGGCGGGCGCAGCCGATTCTCGTGGCGCACTACTTTCTTGCGCACGCCGCCGCGGTGCGACGGGATTACCGCCGTCTGGACATTGCCAGCGAAGAGGCCGACGCGATGCCGCTGGGGTCCGGCGCGGTCGCCGGCGCGAGCTATGCCATCGACACGGTGGCGCTCGCCGCACGTCTGGGGTTTTCCCGGGTTGTGGTGAACAGCCTCGACGCGACAGCGGATCGCGACTTCGTCTCGGCGTTTCTCCATGCCTGCGCAGGAACGATGGTGCATCTGAGTCGGCTGGCCGAAGATCTCGTGATCTTCACCAGCGAGGAGTTCGGCTTCTTTGGTCTGGCGGATGCGGTCACCACCGGCAGCAGCTTGATGCCCCAAAAGAAGAATCCAGACCCGCTCGAGCTGGTGCGCGGCAAGACCGGTCGCGTGATCGGCCGTCTGACCGGGTGGTTGACGACGATGAAGGGTTTGCCGAGCGGCTACAACAAGGATCTGCAGGAGGACAAGGAGGCGGTGTTCGACGCCGAGGCGACGGTGCGGCGATCGACCCGAGCGACGACGGCTGTCGTGCGGTCTCTCACACTTGATCCGGCCCGCGGCGAGACTGCCGCTTCCGGGCTGGCGCTCGCTACCGACGTTGCGGATCTCCTGGTGGCCGCAGGTGTTCCTTTTCGGGAGGCGCACGAGGTCGTGGGGCGCATGGTCCGGGACCTGCTGGCCAAGAATCGTGACTTTGCGTCGTTGTCGCCGGAGGACTGGCAGCAGTATCACACACGATTGGACGCCGAAGCCGCCGGACGGATTACTGCGCGTGGATCGGTGGCGGCGCGGCGGACCCCGCAGTCGACGGCGCCCGACGCGGTGGCGGCGGCACTCCTCGAGATTCGCGGGTGGGTGCACGAGCGGACAGCCGCCGGCAACATCGATTCAACATCTTCTTCACAACAAACCGTTTACGGACAGGGCGAAGCGTAGTAGACTAGTTCTCGCGACTCGCAGCCGCCAGGCGGACCCCTCACGGAGGGTGTGTCGTCGCCTGGCCGTACGTATCACCGTCCTGCTGCGCAACGCGAGCCTTCTTCCTGAAGCGACGAAACAGGTGCTTTTCGCTTTCGTAACTCGGGTTTGTGTGTGAAATGCGCGACGGCTCTCAGTGCCGCGAGCGCTGCTGTGCCTGGCCCGGCCGGGACACCACTCCACTCGCATAATGTGCACCCTACCACCGCCGAACGGTCCCGCCGTGTCGAATCAACCCATTGCTTGAGAGGGATTCATGGAGCAGCGCCAGCTTCGTCTGGGTGACGTCCTCGACGACTATTGCCCACGCGACCGTCGCGTCACCAACCATGCCGTGGTCGCACTCGTCGGCAACGATATCAAGCTGACCCGGTGCACGACTTGCGACACCGAGCATCCATACAAGGCCGCCCGGGTACCGCCACGGCGGCAGACCAAACTGGTCGCCGCATTGTCGGGCGCCGCCGGTGATGGCGCCGGGCCGGCGCTACAGGGCCCCCTCAACGCCAAGCCCGAGGCCTCCGAGGCGACGGCCCCGCTTGACCCGTCTGCCGCTCCGGCAGAGGAGTCCGCCCCTTCGTTGCCGGAGGATTCGGTTCGACGACCGCTGATTCGCGCAACGCTCGAACGATCCGAGGGCACACCGCCACCTGTTCGACAGGCGCCAGTGTTCACGGTCCGGGAATCGGGTCGCGAGGGCGGGTCCGAACGCGGCGTCAGGAAACGGCGGTCCGGCGGGAGACCCCAGGGGCAGCCCAACGGCAATCGCGCCGATCCTCAGGACGGACAGTTCAGCTGGTCCGGCCAGGGCAAGAAGGGAGCGCGTCCCCCCCGCCAGCGTTCGGCCAACCGGTCGCCCAATCAGAACCGTTCGGACCGACCCGGGAAGGGGCAGTCGCGTAGCCGCGGCAAGAGCCGATCCCGGTAGTGCCACGGCAGCGCCCTCCAGCAGACGCGGCTCGACCGAGCGGCGACGCAGGCCCGAACACCTCGATGACCGAGCTGTCCCGCCCCCACGGCGTGATCGCGGGCGTGGCCAAGCCGGCGCTCCAGGCGGTCGCGCCGCGACCGGCGGGGTGTCGATGGTCAACGGCGGTTTTCATTTCACGGAGATGAGAGGTCACCAAATCTGACACGCGTCACGACGCTCCGGCGCGCGCGCGGGATGTTGCTCCGTGTGGTGCTCAGCCGCACGCCGGCGTTAGTTGCCGGTTTCGCGCTGGTGGTACCGGCGATCGTGGTCGCCGTCGGCGACTATGGGTGGGAGAGCGGGTTGACCGATGGTCTTGGGCTGGTTGTGGGTGCCACGGGTGCCGCTTTGGTCCTGACCGGGCTCGCCGGTCCGCAGGCCGACTGGATCGATCCGGATGAACCGACGGCTCCCTAGCAGCCCGTACTTATGACCGAGGCCACTTAGGCCTGACCCGTAAGCTGGCGGCCTGGAGCGACGCGATTACCGTCTACTCGGCCAGGGGCCCCGCGGGGTCCGGCGTCGATTCCACTAAGGTCGTTTCCCCGTCGCTCGCTGCCTGGCGCTTGCGTCTGGCTTTGTTCTGATACATCCGGCGGTCAGCGGCGGCGAGCAGCGATTCATACGACTGCCCGTCGGCCGGATACATGGCCACACCGGCGCTGATACTTAGCGGCCGCCGGGTCCCCGGCTCCAACTGGAAACCCCGTTTGAACACCGACCGTTGCAGCTCGTCAAGCTTGCGGCTTGCTTCCTCCGCGCTACATTCCGACAGAATCACGATGAACTCGTCACCGGCGTAGCGCGAGCACGTGTCATACGGCCGAATGGCCGCACGCAGCGTGGAGGCCACATCGCACAGGGCCACGTCTCCGACGTGGTGCCCGTAGCGGTCGTTGACCAGCTTGAAGTCGTCCAGATCGAGCAGCATGAGCGCCAACGGGACTCGGAGTCGTTCGGCGCGCGCCAGTTCGCGTCTCAGGTGCACCATCAGGAACCGGGTGTTGGGCAGCGAGGTCAGGGCATCGGTCATCGAGGCTTCCTGGGCCTGGTCGAACCGCAGTGAGTTGGCCACGACTGCCGCAAGCTGCTCCATGACGAGACCCAGGAGCCGCTGGTGCTCTGCGGTGTAGAACCCTGGTTGCGTGTGATACAGCGCCAACGCGCCGAGGAGCCGGTCGTCGGCCTCCATCGGATAGACCAGCGCGGACGGCAGATCGGGCGTCCCGGGGGCGGTGAGACCCGCCGCCTTGGGATCAGCGTCCGGTGAACCGGTCAGGAGCGGACGGCGATGCTGCGCGACCCATGCCGCGTGCCCCTGCTCATCGCTAAGGCTGTGATTCATCTTCGCTGCCTCGCCGGTGCCGGTGGCGAACCGACATCGCAGCGTGTCCCCGTCATCGATTTTGAGAAACAGGGCGCAGCAGGAAAAGGGCACCAAGGGCTGCAGCCGGCCGCAGACCAGCCTCATGGTGTCGATGAGGTCGAGACTAGCGCCCATCGACCGAGCGATGTCGTAGAGGCGGGAGAGTTCGCGGTTCGCCAGGGTAATCTGGCCATAGGCGCTCGCCGGTGTCGTGCCGCCCCGAGTCTCGCCCGTGTCGGCTGGGCCATCGACGTCACGCGTTGCCAGCTCCTCGGTCAACACCGGCAGCACTTCGAGGAATGAGGCGACCAGCTCCGGGTCGAAGGCTCGGCCTGCTTCCTTCCGCAGCAGCGTCCGTGCCGAATCGGTCTCCAGGGCGTTGTGATACGGCCGGGCGGTCGTTAGCGCCTCGAAGTACTCGACCAGCCCGACGATGCGGGCACCCAGAGGAATGTCGGTGCCGTGCAGACCGTCCGGGTACCCGGCGCCATCCCACCGCTCGTGGTGACTCCTCACCACGGCCGACAGGGGAAACGTGTCGTCGAGATCGCGCACGAGCTCGGCACCCACCACGGGGTGGGTCTTTATCGCCGCCATCTCCTCGGACGTCAGCGTTTCGGACCTCGACAGCACATGCACCGGCACCGCCAGCTTGCCGATGTCACGGACCAGTGCCGCCAACCGGATGCCCTCGATGTCGGCCGCGGGCAGACGCGCCGCGCGGGCCAGGCCTGCCGCATAGATCTGCATCCGCGTCGCATGGTCCGGCGTCCGGCCGTCTCTGCCGTCTATCGCTCGGGCCAGCACTTCGATGCCGGTTCGATCCCTGGCGTCGGCAGGACTCGGCTGGGCGGGACCTGGGAGGCTGGCGGGTCGTCGCACGACGCTCCACGCACCGACCGCGAGGGCCGCGGCCAGCAGGCCGGCAGCGACCGACAAAGGCGTCGTCGGGCCCGCCAGCACGATCAGGCTGGCGAGGAGCACGATCGCGACGGGTGGCGTGAACCGCGACCAGTTCCTCATCTTCTACCCGGTGCTGGACTGTTCGGCTGGGGTCAGCTTGGGTTCGGACTGGCGGGGCTGCAAACCGTATTCCCCGATCTTGCGATAGAGCGTGCCCCGACTGATTTCGAGAATCTTGGCCGCCTGCTTCTTGTTCCAGGCGACTTCCTCCAGGACACGCTGCACGTGAACCCGCTCGGCCTCGCGCAACGACAAGAGCGGATCGGGCGGCTTTTCGACCGGCTCGGCGGGATGCAGGAACTGCACGTCATCGGCACGGATCACGTCGCCTGGCGCGGAGAGCGCAGCGCGCGCGATGGTGCTCTCGAGCTCGCGAATGTTACCCGGCCAGTGGTATGCGCGCAGCAGATCGAGCGCTCCCTGGTCGATGGTCTTGCTATCGGCCGCAAGCCCGTTTGCGTCGCAGTATCGGACGAGCAGCCGGTGCGCGAGCAGCGGTATGTCGGACGCCCGCTCGCGCAGCGTTGGCAGCCGGATCGAGAAGGCATTGACCCGGTAAAACAGGTCCTCGCGAAATCGCCCGTCCTGCACGAACTGATCGAGCGGCCGGTTAGTGGCCGAGATCAGCCGGAAGTTCACGTCGACACTCTCGTGTCCACCCAGTCGTTCGACCTGCCGGTCCTCGAGGACCCGAAGCAGTTTCGCCTGCGCCATGGCCGAGAGGTCGCCGATCTCATCGAGAAAGAGCGTCCCGTTGTTTGCCAGCTCGATCCGGCCTGGTTTCCGGCCGTGCGCGCCGGTGAACGCCCCCTTCTCGTGTCCGAACATCTCCGATTCGAACAGCGTGTCTGGCAGCGCGGCGCAATTGACGGCTTGAAACCGGCCTGAGCCCCGTCGACTGAGCTCGTGGATCATCCGCGCAACGACCTCCTTGCCGGAGCCGGTCGGCCCGAGCATCAGGACCGAGATGTCCGACTTGGCTGCCGTGTGGATCCACTCGAAGACGACCAGCATCTTCTCGTCGCGGCCGATCATTTCGCGGAAGCGCTGCACCGCCGGGGAGCGCTCCTCGGTGCTGACAGTCTGCTGTTGCGCCAGGAATCGATCGAGCAGGCGGCAGGTCTCGGCGTCGCTGGGCCGGGCTGCCTTGTAGCGCGACGGTGTCCCTGGCGTCCGGCTGGCCACACCGAACACAACGAGCTCTCGCAGACAGTTCTCGACATCCTGCTGCAGCCGACTGAAGCGCTGCGTGAGCGCTTCGATGCCGAACGCCTTGCTGGATGTGGAGTGGAGGAAGCGTACCAGGCCGGAACGCAGTGGCGACTGGACGAGCCAGGTAAAACGAACTGGGAGGTCGGACTCTTTGGGGTCGCTGGCCTGAGGGGTGCTCGCGCTCAAATCGCCTCCCGACATGTGCTCTCGCGGTCGGGGAGCGGTACCGCGCACACCTGTCCCAGCTACCTTCCTCTTCATCATCCGGTCCTGATCAAGAGTGAGGCGAAAGGGTGCTACACTCTCGCCGCACGGCCGCGCCGGCTCGGAACCGGCTCGGGCCCCGTGCTCGCCGAGGCGCCGCGTGCCCCATCGCATACCAGGCCCGTCAGGGTCGTCCTCCACCACCCGGCATCTGCACGGCGATCCGATTCGGTACTACCGGCCGCGCGGCAGCGCGGAGGTGCGGCGCTTGGTCGACGAAAGTTTCCAGGCCTTCAACGCCGGTCGTCTGTCCGAAGCGTGCCATGTCTTTGCCGACAAGATGCTGGACCCGGCGAACGACACCACGATTGGGCTCACCATCGCTGGGGCCCTGACGCCGGCGGGGCTCGGTGGGTGTGTCATCGAGCTGATGGAGCGAGGGCTAGTTGATTTCATCATCAGCACCGGCGCCAACCTTTACCACGACCTGCACTATGCCCTGAACTTTACGTTGCACCGCGGCTCGCCATTTCTCGACGACGTCCAGCTGCATGAGGACGGCGTCATCCGGATCTACGACATCCTGTTTCCGGCCCAGGTACTGCTCGAGACCGATGCCTACGTACGCGGTTTTCTCGCCAGGCAGGCGTTCGACCACCCGATCTCCTCGGCGGCGCTCCACTATGCGCTTGGCCAGGATCTGATGAGCCGACAGCCAGGCTGCGAGGCGTACTCGGTCGTGGCGAGCGCGGCAGCCACGGGTGTGCCGATCTACACGTCGTCGCCTGGTGACAGCTCGATCGGAATGAACCTGGCGTCTCACGCGCTGCTAGGCGGCGGTGGCTGCGCGATTGACTCGAACCGCGACGTCAACGAGGTGGCGGCGATTATCCTGGACGGGACTCGAAACGGGTGCTTGATTCTGGGCGGGGGGTCGCCCAAGAACTTCTACCTGCAGGGGCAGCCGACACTCTGGGAGATCTACGGCATTCCCAAGGGCGGGAACGAGTATTTCGTCCAGATCACGACCGACCAGGTCGTGTGGGGCGGACTGTCGGGTGCTACGCCGTCGGAAGCGGTTAGCTGGGGTAAGGTCAACCCCGGCATGTTGCCGGATACCGTGGTGGCCTACAGCGACGCGACGATCGCCTTTCCGATCCTCTGCGAATATGTCGTCGGGTCCGAGCACGGGCGACGCGAGCGGCGCGGGCTGGTTCACCGCCGAGACGCGCTGGTCGCCGAGCTGGAGCGTCAGGCGCGAGCGCGTCCTCAGTCCTCGTCTGACGTTTGAAATCAGACGCCGGGTTCCTTCGAGTGCCCGTCCTCTACATACTCCGCGGGATCGGCAAGCCCGGCAGCGACGAATGCCTGGAGGCGCTCGCGGCACTTGCTGCACCGCCCGCACTGGTGCGCGTCGGCTGGGTCCATGCACGACCGGGTCAACGCGAATGGTACGCCGAGCTCGATGCCCAGCCTGATGACGTCGGCCTTGGAGAGGTGCGAAAACGGAGAGACAATCTGCATGGCGTGATCCAGCCCGAGTGACAGCGCCCTCGCCATCGTGTCGAAAAATGTCGGAGAGTGGCATCTGGGAACGGGTTGGCGGCCAGCGGAGCCAGCGCAATCAGGCCTATGTCCCGTTGGGCGCAGAACAGACCGACCTTGGCAAGTAGCGTGACATTGCGGCCCACCAGATAGACGTCGTGGTCCGGTGCGGACATACACGGGATGGACCCGGGCGTTGCGCGCCAGTTCGGCGACCAGCACCGCACTGTCGAGACCGCCCGAGCAGAGCACGGCCACCGGCCGTTCTTGACCCTCCTTCCTGGGTTTCACTACGATTCGATCAGATGTACTCAGTCACCAAACGCATCGAGTTCTGCTACGGCCACCGTCTGCTCGACTATGACGGGATCTGCAAGCACCCGCATGGCCATAACGCCGTGGCCGAGATCGAGGTGCGCACCGCCGCGCTCGACGCGCGTTCCATGGTGTGTGACTTCGGCGACATCAAGCGCGTCATGAAAGGCTGGGTGGGCCGCGAGCTGGACCACAAGATGATCCTCCGCCGCGATGACCCGTTGGTCGAGCCGTTCCGGGTTCTGGGGGAGCCGGTGTACCTCGTCGATGCCAACCCCACGGTGGAGTGCCTCGCGCGGATCATCTACACCCAGGCGAAGGCGTCCGGCTTTCCGGTCGCGCAGGTGACGGTCTGGGAAACCCCCTCATCGTATGCGACCTACAGCGAGCCGGACTGCGCCCCAGGAGCTGCCACGGTCGGGGCCGACTGATCCGCCTTCGCCGTGGCTTCGGCGGTCAGGACACCTTGTCCTGCTTCGAGGCTTCTGTCTCGGTCTGAGGACTCGATCCTCACAGCGCCTCGAGGAGGAGCTTCGACGCCGCCTTGGTCCCGATCGTGATCCGTCGCTCGTCGCCGGTCCGGAGCTGCACGCTGTCTGCGACCGGGTCTCGCGCCTCGACCTCGATCGACTGGCCCGGCTTGAGCTCCTGCGCTTCGAGGAACCGCAGGAAGTCGGCGTCCTGGTCGGCAACCCGGGTCACCTTCACCGGAGTTCCCAGTGGACAGGTCAGCAACGAGTAGTACTCGGGCGACTCCATGTCACCATTGGCCGTCGGGATCGGGTCGCCATGTGGGTCCACCGAAGGGCGCCCGAGCATCGCGTCCATGCGCTCGACCAACCGGTCTGAGACCACATGTTCGAGCTGCTCCGCGTCCTCGTGGACGTCGGCCCAGCTCATTCCCATGATCTCGACGAGAAACTGCTCGATCAGGCGGTGTCGGCGTAAGACGAGCGCCGCCAGTTTTGTTCCTGACGGTGACAGCCGCACACCGAGGTAGGGCTCGTACTCCACCAGGCCAGACTCGGCGAGCGCCTTGACCATCGTGGTCGCGGTGCCCGGCGCCACCCCAACCGTCGTTGCCAGTTCTCCCATCGGCACCAGGGCCCGTTCCTCCCTGGTTGTTTCGGCCTGATAGAGCGCCTTGAGGTAATTTTCGACGGTGCTGGATGGGAGCATCGGTCGGTAGATCCCTGATTGACTTTTCTAGCCTGTTCACCCTATATTTTGAATTGTCAAAATGAAACTGTCAATGACTCAAATACGGGATCGAGCAGACCCTCAAAACAGACGATGGTCGCGCCGCGCGTGGCTCCGTCTGGCAGGGCTCGGTTCGCTGACGAGTGGCGTGGCCCTGGCGTCCCAGGGCGGTCAGCCGGGGTTGGTGTCGGCAACGGCGCCGGACCACCTCGGTGCCGGGATGGGGCCGGTCGGTCGGGTGTCGACCGAGTCGTTTGACCCAACCCAGTTTCTGCGCATCTGGAATTTCTCGAACTTGCCGGCCCTCGAGCGCGAGCGATTCTATCGCGAGACTCCAAAGTCGGATGGCACCACCCTCCGCGAATACGAGCTGTTCGCCGTCGACCGGGAGATCGAGATTGCGCCCGGCGTGTTCTTTCCGGCCTGGACCTATAACGGGCAGGTGCCGGGTCCGACGATTCGGGCCACGGCGGGCGATCATCTGCGAATCAACTTCGTCAACCAAGGGTCGCATCCCCATGGGCTGCATTTCCATGGCTGGCACCCTCCGGGCATGGACGGCGCGCTGGCTGAGCAGCAGGTGATGCCGGGAGAGAGCTTTCTCTACGAGTTCGATGCGGAGCCGTTCGGTGTGCACCTGTATCACTGTCACGCCAACCCGCTGAAACGGCATCTCCACAAGGGTTTGTACGGCGCCTTTATCGTCGACCCGGCATCGGCGCGACCGCCGGCCGACGAGCTGGTGATGGTGCTGAACGGGTTCGACACCAACTTCGACGCCGAAAACGAGGTCTACGCCGCCAATACGGTCGCCAGCTTCTATCTCCAGGAGCCGATTCGCGTCGAGGTCGGTCAGCTCGTGCGGATGTATGTGGTCAACATGACGGAGTTCGACCTGATCAACAGCTTGCACCTGCACGGGATGTTCTTCGACGTGTTTCGAACGGGCACATCGCTGACCACGACCGAGTCGACCGACACCATCATGCTGTGTCAGGGCGAACGGGCGATTCTCGAGACGACGTTCCGCTATCCGGGCGACTTCATGTTCCACGGCCATCAGGCCGAATTCGCCGAACTGGGGTGGATGGGGCTGTTTAGGGCCGAGGCAACCCGTGACACCTAGCCACACTCCGCGTCGCACCGGTGGCGAGGCCGGTCCGGTCCGTCGTTCCAGCGGCGCCATGCTCCTGGCTCTTGCGGTGCTGCCGCTCGTGCTGCTTGGCGGGCTGCTCGGAGTGCTGGTCTGGTCTGGACCGGTCGGCGCGGTGCGGGGTGAGGGGTATCCACCGGTCGAGACGCTGGCGTTTCAACGGGTCGAGTTCGGTCCAGACGGCATCGTGGCGGTGGTGCTCAACGACGGGCCCGATCCCGTCACGATTGCCCAGGTTCAGGTGGACGACGCGTACTGGTCGTTCACCTCGGAGCCCGGGGCGACGCTGACGCATCTGGGCCGAGCGACACTGACGATTCCCTATCCCTGGGTGGAGGGAGACGTACACGCGCTACGACTCGTGACCTCGTCCGGGGTGACCTTCGACCACGAGGTGGCGGTGGCCGTCGAAACGCCGTCGCCTGACGCGAGATTCTTCGGCATCTTCACGCTGATCGGTCTATATGTGGGGGTCATTCCGGTGGCGATCGGGCTGTTGTGGCTTCCGCTCGTGTCGCGCGCCGGGCAGACCGTTGTCAATTTCATGCTGGCGTTGACAATCGGGTTGCTGTTGTTCCTGTTGATCGAGGCTGGGTACGACGGGCTCGAAGCGGCTGCCCGCGCGCCGAGCTCGTTCCAGGGGGAGGCGTTGTTCGTGTTCGGCGCGCTCGCGGCCTACATCGGGCTCGAGATGGTCGGCGGGTGGTTGCGCACGCGGCGGCGCGATACGGGGGCGTCGGATGGGAGTGGCTGGATTCTGGCCCTGCTGGTGGCGACCGGCATCGGGCTGCACAATTTCGGGGAAGGGCTGGCAATCGGGGCGGCCTTCGCACTGGGCGAGGCGGCGCTCGGGACGTTGCTGATCGTCGGCTTCACGCTGCACAACACGACCGAGGGTCTGGCGATCGTGGCGCCGCTGGCGAAGGAGCCGGTGCGTGTCGGCCAGCTCCTACGGCTGGGCGCGCTGGGCGGCGCGCCGACGATCGCCGGCGCCTGGGTCGGCGGACTCATCTTCTCGCCGATCTGGTCGGTGCTCTTCCTAGCGGTTGGCGCGGGCGCCATCGCCCAGGTGGTCGTGCAGCTGGCCCGTCAGGTGGTGGGTGAGGAATCGGTGGCTACCTATGTGGCGACGGCGCCGGTGGCCGGCGGCCTGTTCGCCGGTGTCGCCGTGATGTACGTGACGGGGCTGATCGTAGGATGACCCTGCTAGGAGACAGGAGACAGGAGGCAGGAGGAGGCCGGAAGGCTTCGCTGCGTTCTTCAGCAGCCTGCGACGGAGCTGGGGGTCGAAAGTAATGATGGAACGTCAGCATCGACATCGGCAGCCTGGACGAAGACGAATACTTCGGTGGCAGGGTGCCGGGGGCGCAGTGACCGGAGCCCTGGTGGCAGCCGTGGCGGTTGTCTCTCTGGTCATCCTGCTGCCACTGACCGTCAGCACGCGTGCGGCGGTCAGGGACATCACGCTCGTGACGCGGGACATGGCCTTCTATCTCGAAGATGGCACGGTGCCAAATCCGACGATCCGGCTCGATGCCGGCGAGGAGGTGCGTTTCATTCTCCGGAACCTCGATTCCGGGATCACGCATAATCTGGCTATCGAGGGGTGGGAGCTCGAAACCGCCTATCTCGACGGCGACGCGTCGGCGACGCTTCGGGTCCATGTTCCGAAGCAGCCTGGCAGCCAGACCTACGTGTGCGTGCCGCACCGCGGCATGATGCGCGGTGTCATCGAGGTGGTGGCAGGTGACTGACATCGGTCTCCGGACCCCGGACGGTTTCACCCTATGGAGCTCGACACCACCAACTGGTCTGGCGAGGGCGCGTTCACGCAGACCCTGATCGACTCGTTTCAGCGTGTCGAGCAAGTGGCCCGCCTGCGTGTCGAGGATATGCCATCGTCCCGGTCCGACGCCGAGTACAACTTCATCAGCAACGAGCTGTTCGTCGGGTTTTGCACCCGAGATCGCGCAGTGCGGGCCAGGCTGCTGGGCCTGCTGCCGGTCACCCGCACGGTCACTGAATCGGTGATGACCGTGACCGGCCTCGAGCGTGCCTTGTCGGAGCTCGAAGACGTCGGACCACCCGACTACGCCGACGAGGGCATGCTGCAGTATCTCCGAACCGAACGCATCGTGCCCCCCTACCAGACTCGCGGCTACAAGCTTGTGGAGCTTGTCCGCGTCTACGAGGCCGGCGTGAGACCACGCCGGACGGAGACTGATGATTGATGACTGAGGTCGCCGAGGTACGTCAGCGCGTGCTCGCCACGATCGAGCGGGCCAGACGAGAGGCCAGCGAGCGCCGCGCTCGGTCGGACGTGGCCGAAGCGCAGGGGCGGCGCTTCATCGAGGACACCGCCACACCGGTCGGGCGACAGGTGGTCTCGGTGCTCAAGGTGGAAGGGTTTCAATTCCGGCTCTCGACACCGGCAGGTTCGCTGCGGCTGGTGTCGGCGACGAATCACGACGACTGCATCGAGCTCGCCGTAGACGCCACGCAAGACCCTGTCACGATAATGACACTGGTCAGCCACGCGCGGGGCAAGCGCGTCTCGACCACCGAGCGGCCGTTGGCCGACGGCGTGGACGTGGACCAGCTGACCGACGAGCACGTGCTGTCGTTCCTGCTCGAGGCGCTCACCGTCTTCGTCGAGCGATGAGCCTGTCGCATCGTCATCGGGGCTGGCTTCGAGCCGCTCCGCCCACCCTCCCCACTACAGTCCCGGATCGGCGCCCAGAAGGTCGAGCGGACTGCGCGGCAGATTGCGCAGGTCCTTAACGACGCGGGTATAGACCATCGTAGTCTCGACATTCGCGTGGCCCAAAAATTCCTGGATCTGTCTGATATCCACGCCGCTGAATAGCAGGTGCGTGACAATGCTGTGTCTCAAGGTATGTACGGAAACAGGCTTGTGGATAGTCACCTTCCGGGCGGCGGCATTGACCGCCTTTTGGATGACTGAGTCGCTGACATGGTGACGGCGACAACTCCAGCGCGAGGGTCCGTGGACAGCGTGCGACTTGGAAATACCAGAACCAACCCAGCTCGCGGCCCGCGTTCGAGTACTTTCGCCAAAGCGCATCCGGCATCGAGACGCCGTCGAGACCCGACGCGCGGTCGGTGCGAAACAGTGCCTCCGACCTGCCCAATTGAGTCCGCAGTTCTCGCCGTCCCATGTCCGGCAGCAGCGTGGACCGGTCGTTGCCTCCCTTGCCTGAGCGCACAAATATCAGCCCTGGTCGAAGTCGATATCCTTCGTACGCAGTTGGCAACACTCTGACACGCGAAGCCCCCCACCGTAGATGAGCGCGGTCATGAGCCAACTTCTCCCGTGCATGGCACTGAGCAATGCCCCCGTTCCCGGTACACTCAGCACCACCGGTAGTCGGGTTCCCAGTTTGGCCTTGACTGCCCTTGAGAGGTCCCCCACTTCCACCCCAAGTACTTCCCGACACAGGAACAGAATCGCGGAAAGTGCCTGATTCTGCGTATTGGCAGAGACTCGCCGCCGAACCGCAAGATGGGTCAGATAGTCTCGAATCTCCTCCGACGTCACGCGAAGATGAGGGTCGCTCCGCCGGTCTGTCAGGTAGGCGAGGAATCGTCGCACCCAGTCGGCCTAGCTGCATTCCGTCCGATAGGTGTAGTGCCGGGTGCGGAGTCGGCGTCTCAGTTGCGCGAGCGCCTCCAGTGGATCTGTGCGGCCCTGTCCATCCACAGCGGCGTTAGCCGGCCGCCGACGACAGTTGGCACTCTGAAGGAAGTTGTTGTAGTAGATCCGAAGGGCCTGCTCGTCCTGGCGTATCCGCCAGTCCGGGTGTGCGTCGTGGCGCTCCAATTCCTCACTGAACCGACGGACTTGATCGACAAGAGGTTCGTCCGAAGCCAGGCGCATCAGGAAGAGTCGAACCCAGCGAACGCAGTACGGAGCCGCCTTTTCTCCGACCAGTCGCGCCTTCAACAAGAACTCGCCGAATTCCTGAAGTGAGGCCTCGACATCGCGCATAGCACATCTCTCGTGTCGATTCCTTCAACACGTAACCCGCGTGCCACTTCCAGATCGAACCGTGGCCGGCGAAGTTGCGCCAGACAACGGGACCTGGTGCGAAGACGACCGTGGTCTTCACGTCCCTCGACTGAGCCCAGAAGCAACCAGCGTTGACATGAGAGTGGGCAATTGGCGCCTTTCACATGACCACGCCATTCCAGGGTTATCTGGAAGGCGCCAATCCACGGATGCCGAGCCGGCGACTTGCAATAAACCTAGCTAGCTGAGGCACTTGACCAGGCAGGACAACACGAACAAAATAGCGCCAACGCGACAAGATAGCTAGCGACGCGAGGGACAGGCAGCCACAGGTAACGCAAATTGGCACTGTCCACCTATACGACGTTCGCCAACCTATTGATACAGCACCGCTCAATGAGAGTAGGGTTCACGCGCCCAACAGCGTCGCGAGAAGCCATGCGGGCGAGAGACTCTCTAGCGAAGAGATCGGCTGTGCGAATCGTCGTCGGGTGGCTTCTCGTCCTTGGCCTGACTGAGATGGCGTCTGGGCAAGAGCGACCTGTCAGTCTACCGACAGCCGCGATCGCCTTTGTCAACGTCAATGTCATTCCGATGGACCGCGAACGCATCGACGCCGGTCAGACCGTACTCGTCCGTGGCGACCGAATCGTGGCGACCGGCGCGGCTGATGAGATGGCAATACCGAGTGGCACCAGCGTGATAGACGGTACCGGGCGCTATCTTGTGCCTGGTTTGACCGACGCCCACGTCCACCTGGTGGGAGACGGCACGGGCTTCGGCACCGCGCGACCGGACTTCGGTGACGGCCCCCTCTACCTCGCGTACGGCGTGACGACTGTCTTTAACCTTCGCGGCGCGCCGCCGCAGCTCGAATGGAGACGGCGGATCGAAGATGGGGAGCTCGTCGGACCGTCGATCTACACGGCTGGGGAGTTCGTCAACGAACCCCGCGTGAGCACGCCGGAGGACATCGAGCGCGAGATCATGGCTCAAGCTCGTGAAGGGTACGACCTGATCAAGTTTCACGAGATCATGAGTCCGGCACAGGGTTTCACGACGACCGGGCTGACGTTTTCGGCCTACGCGAAGATGCTCGAGGTTGCTCGAGCGGCTGGAATCCCGCTCGTGGGTCACGCACCGGTGAACCTGGGGCTGGACGCCCTCTTGGAGGAGCGCCAGCCGCTGGCGCACATCGGCACGCAGTCCAACATCTACCTCCTGCCGTTGGCCGCGAACCGCGTGTGGCTCTTCATGACGGCGGCCGCGTTGATCGTGCTGATCATGGTCGTAGCGTTCGGTACTGTCGCAGAGCTCCTTCGCCGCTGGCGGACAGCTGCACGGCGGCTGTCAGCGCGCGTCTCACGCGCTCGCGTGCTTGCACGCCTGGTCTTGGCCGCCTGGGTACTGGCGGCCGTCAGCGCGGCACTGTTCCTGCCGGGCGGTCCGTTGTTCGCGAGCCTCACCCTTCGTGTCGCGTTCACGTCGCTCAACCTGATAGCCGCTGCTGCGACGGTGTGTCTCGTAGTGGTGACCGTGGGGATCTGGCGAGACGCCAGCACGTCGTCGGCTTCTCGTATTCAAGCGGCAGTCGCGTCTTTCGCAAGCCTTGCGGCGGTATGGGTTGGTCTCGTTTTCTGGGTGCCCGTGGCCTGGCGAAGCAGCGACGGCGGCATCGAACGGGTCGCGCGGCGCCTCCACGAGGCTGGAATCCCCGTGCAGACGACGCTCGTGAACTACGACGCGCTCGGCGGAACCGGCAGGATGCGGCTCGTTCAGGACCCTGTCATGAGCTATCTACAGCCGGACGTTCTCGCGAGGTGGCGGCGAGTGCCACAGGCAGTCCCGCCCGGCTATCGTTACCCGGAGTTCATGAGGGCGGTGGCCGGCGCACTCCATCGAGCGGGCGTTCCTCTGATGGCGGGGACCGATGCCATGGGATTTCCGTGGATCGCGCCCGGCGCGTCATTGCAATACGAACTGCAACTGTTGACCGAAAGCGGCCTCACGCCCTACGAAGCCATACGCGCGGCCACGGTCGTGCCCGCAACGTTCTTGAAGAAGGGCGAGGAGTTCGGCACAATCGCCAACGGGAAGCGGGCTGACCTTCTCTTGGTCGATGGGAATCCCGTTCAGGATGTGGGCCACCTAGCGCAGCCGGTCGGCGTCATGGCACGTGGGAGGTGGTTCACGCGCGAACAACTGCGGCAAATGTTGGTGACGCTCGCGTCCGAGCCGTGAACGAAGAGCATGGGAAGTTCGAGGGAGCCGTACCCCGACCATGGCTAACAGGCGTTTGCAGCCGACGCCGGACTGTATGCTCAACCGACGCGGCTGAAACGCGACGATTGGGTGGACGAATCAGGAAGACCGGATTGATCACGAAACGGCGGCGTCAACGCCGCCGTGACCGGCGCAGCCAGTTCTGGACTTCGAGCCCTCGGAACCGGCCGAAGTCCTTGGTGTTGGCGGTGACCAGCACCAAGTCGTTTGCGTGGGCAATCGCCGCGATCTGACTGTCGACAAAGGGCGCGGACTTGCCGAGCGCCTCAAGCCGCGCGCGCTCGTGGCCATGCCACCCGGCAGCGACCTCGTCGTACGGCAGGATCGGAAACGATCGTCGGACCACGTCTTCCAGATAGTCCTCAAGCGCGGCTCGCCTCTGCCCCCGAGGCAGACGACGACAACCGAAGGTGAGTTCGTGCCAGACCGGAGCGCCGATGGCGCACGCCGGACCGTCGGCGTCGAGGCGGTCCAGTAACTGCGTGTCCGGGGTGCGCGACGCGGGGTTCGACACGATGGTGGTGTCCAACAGATAGCGCAGCGTCACAACAAGACCTGCCGGCCGGTCGTGGTATCCCGGACATTCGAGAATTCATCTTCGAGGCCGACCTGATCTAGGGAATACTTGTCGAGAAAGCGGTTGTAAACATCACGAAAGCGGGGGCGCTTGCCACGGAGGCGCTCCACTTCGCGGCACGAAAGGACGACGGCCACGGGTTCCCCTCGACGGGTGAGCTCGACTTCGAGTCCCGCTTCAGCCTGGTCGACAATGATCCGGAGCCGGGCACGCGCTTCGGCGATGGAGTAAGTGTGGGCCACAACAAGATGTACAATATCATGTACATCAGAAGAATCGAAACACCCACAAGCGTTTGCAGTCGACCCCGGCCTCTGCGCTCGGCCGCCGCGGCTGAAACGCGACGGTGGACTTGAAATAGTGAGTCGCGGCCTCGGCACTTGGGATTCCTGAATGACGACACCTTGCAGAACTTGGTGGCGGAATTGCGCGCTGAAAGCCGATTCAGAGATTCTGGCCATCGACAGAATGGAAGACCGGATCGCTCTGATCGCGACAGATGCATCGGAAATTCGAGGGCTGATCTCGACTCTCGAGCTGTGCCATCACAAGGCCGACCGCTGGGTCACCAACATCATCGAGGCGATCGGCGTGGGAAAGACGGGTAAGGGATTGGGCACCCGTCTACCCGGCCAAAAACACCCTACTGAGAGCGTCTGGCAAAATGCCTGTGTCGCGCTCTCGGCATGGGCTGAAGGATGTCCCGTTACCGCGGCACAGTTGCGAATCGGAAGTGTTTCGGCCTCTGAACTTCTGTCTTGCCTCGGCGAACGCTCACCGTTGAAAGAATGGCAAGTCCATCGGGTGATCGAGAAGATCCGGAGCGTCATCCACTGGCCGCAGCCATGTGACGGTCCCACGGCGCAGTACGAATGGCTTCTCCTGGGCGGAGATGAATACGAATTGCGTTATCGGACTCGGTGTGCGGAGTGCTACCGGGATCATGAAGACTTCTGGGGGAGGACGATACGCACGACCATCCACGATACAGTGAATGGCGAAGGGGCAGAGCTCTCGCTTGGTCTGGCGATCGATATGCTCTGGCCATGCCACTGGAGATTTGTGGAGAATCTCCGGATTGTCCTTGGCGCGATCGGTGGAAGACTACATTCGGACCAGCCATTTGCCGCGTGTGGCAGGAACATCAGCCCGCTACCGATTCGTCGCAGAATGGAGGTTGTCTCGAATACCGTGAAGGTCTTTTGCGGATCCCCGGGGCCTGACCAGGAGGTGGACGAGAGCGTGCTGGCGGTACTCGGGAAACCGATCGAAGTGAAAAGGTGGCTCGCCGTCTCGTTGGACAAGACCATCAGGCTCCAGCTGGATCCGCCCGCCGAGGTCCGCGCGATTTCCGCGCTGGCCGGCCCCGATTGGCTGCGACAACAAGCGTCCGGCTGAGCTTCGGCGCGACGGCGGCCCTCACTGGGAAGGTGCACGTCCGGCTCGTAAATGCCTTTTGCTGCTACAAGACGCGAAGCGTGTCTCAGCCAGCTTGAAATGACTGAGCAGGCCAATTCGCACGACGAAATGAGTCACGGCGGAAACGTGAGTGGGCCTGCTTGGACGGTAATGGAGCTGCCATGACACCCACACCGTTGATCTCGTTTCTTTGGGGCTTCTTGCTCACGTCAGGCATCCTGCGGGACGACATTCTCGGGTTCCGGATTCTCTCGACCCCGGGTTGGCGTCGTGGCCGGCGTATCATCGGAATCGCAGCCATTCTCTCGGGTGGTTTGTGGCTCAGCCTCGATCTAGCACTACCGTTTCTCCTGCCGCCCGGCGGCTCCGGCGCCAGGGTGGCAGATGCAATCGGCTGGTGTGCGGTGGCGGTCGCAGCCGCCACAGCTACGTGGGTGATCGTTTCGCGCAGACCGGCTTCGAGAACGCTCAGCCGCCCACATTGAAGCAGGAGCTTCTGGCTCGCTGACACGACCTGGGTGAGCATCAGCATTCGCATCTTTCATATTGCAGAGACGTCCTCTTGGAAGAGAGAGCAGCGAATATCGTGGAGATACGCTAGATTCTGCGGATTTCATCCACTGCTCAGACGCGGAGCAGCTCATCGGGGTTGCCAATTCGAAGTTCAAGGGGCATTCGGATCTGCTCCTCACCCCTCGGGACTCTTCCCCGCTCCCACGGTGCTCACCAAGTGGCTATGTCTGCCGGTTCGCAAGGCGCCGTAGCCGACCGTACTCGCATTTGGACTGCCACATCGTGCCGCGCGTGTCAGATCACCGCGGCCTCTTCGAGCGCGGTGATGCGCGCTGCGTCGTAGCCAATCTCTTCGAGCACGGCGTGGGTGTGCTGGCTGAGCACCGGCGGAGGCGTGCGGACACTGCCGGCGGTGTCCGCCAGCTTGACCGGTATCCCCAGCACCTGCATCGGTCCGGCCTTGGGGTGGGTCATCGGCAGCACCATCATTCGTTCCAGAAGTTGCGGGTCTGAGAGCACCTCGGCCAGGTCGCGGACGCTGCCGCATGGCACGCCCGATTCCTTCAAGGCGGCAAGCCACTCGGCGCGCGTCCGGGTGCGCAGCCGTTTGGCGAGGAGCGGCCGCAGCTCGTCCTGGTGCTCCACGCGTCCTTTGTTGGTCGCGAAGCGGGGGTCCTCCGCGACAGCGGGCGCCTCGAGCACGCCGCAGAACTTCTGGAACAGAGAGTCGTTGCCGACGGCGACGACGATGCTGCCGTCCGAGGCGGTCAGGGACTCGTAGGGCACGATGGTCGGGTGCTGGTTCCCCAGCCTGGGCGGGGCCTGCCCGGTGGCGAAGCAGATGCCCGCCTGATAGGTGAGCACCGCCGCCACCGAGTCGAGCATGCCGACGTCGATGAACTGGCCCCGGCCGGTGCGCTCGCGCGCCAGCAATCCCATCGCCACGCCGTAGGCGGCGAACATCCCTGTGACGATGTCAGCGATGGCGACACCCAAGCGATATGGCGCGCCGTCGGCCGGCCCCGTAATACTCATCAGGCCGCCTTCGCCTTGCATCACCGCGTCATATCCCGGCTCGGAGCGGCGGGGGCCGGTCTGGCCGAACCCGGAAATCGAACAATAGACCAGCCTCGGATATGACGCCGCGAGGTCGTCGTATCCGAGTCCTTGTCTTGCGAGCGTGCCGGGGCGGAAGTTCTCGACGAGCACGTCGGCCTGCGTAATCAGCTGGTCGAGCACGGCGCGGCCGTCGGGGTGCTTGAAATTGAGCGTCACGCTCTCTTTGTTGCGGTTGACGCTCAGAAAGTACGAGCTCTCGCCGTTCTGGAAAGGCGGTCCCCAGCCGCGGGTGTCGTCGCCCTTGCCAGGCTGCTCCACCTTGATGACCCGGGCCCCCATGTCGGCCAGCATCATCGTGCAATAGGGGCCCGACAGCACACGGGTCAGATCGAGGACAGTCAACCCGGCGAGGGGGCCGTTGTTGGATAGCTCGGTTGGTGAAGCGATATCGGTCATTCAGTGCTCTCTCGTGGGTGAAGTCTCGGAAGCCAGCGGACCTGAGGCCGAGCGCAGAAGATCGCCGAGACGCGCGAGGCCTCGATGTAGCGGGTCTGGTTCTCCGCCGATGCCCACGCGTAAATGGTGCTCCAGTCCGAAGTGTATTCCCGGTACGACGAGCACGCCCTGCTGCGCCCGAAGCGTCTCGGCCAAGCGTGCCGAAGGTCGCGATCCAGCATAGCGTATCAGGGTGACTCCGCCGGCTTCGGGCGGGACCTGCTGCACCGTTTGGTGTTCGCCCGCCCAGGCCTGCACGATCGCCTGGTTGTTACGAAGTCTCTTTCGGGTGCGCGCGACCAGACGCTGGCGCCGCGACGGTTCGAGTGCGAGCCGGGCAAGGCGGTCGTTCAAGGCGCCCGGTGCGATGGTGGTGTAATCGTGGCGTCCCCAGAGCCGGTCGATCACCTCAGCCGGTCCGGCAATCCACCCTATGCGCAACCCTGGCAGCCCGAAGGTCTTCGACAGTCCGCCTGTCACGATGACCCGATCATGACGGCCCCAGGCCGACGAGCTCAGGCGCCCATCGAGCTCTGCGCCTCTATAGATCTCGTCGGCCAGCAGCCAGCACCCTGTATCGGCGGCAATCGCGCTGAGCTCGGCTACCTCCGCCTCGTCGAGCCGGGCTCCGGTCGGGTTGTTGGGGTTACAGACGGCGATGAGCCGCGTGTGGGGCGTGACGGCCGCGCGCACTTCACCGAGGTCAAGCCGCCATCGCGCCGGGGACCGGAGACCGTCTGCGGGTCCCCGTGAGCCACCAGGTCCGCTCTGACCGGCATGGTCCACAAGGCGGGGCTCGAGCCATACCTCGCGCACCGTTGCTCCAAAGGATCGGGCCAGGCCTGGAATCTGCATATAAGTTGGCTGGATCACCACAACCTCATCGCCCGGCTCGACAAGATGCCAGCAGGTGACGAAGTTCGCCTCGGATCCGCCGTTGGTCACCAGCACATTGGCGGCCGTCGCACCGTCGTACATGGCGGCGATCCGTTCCCGCAGCGGGATGGTGCCGTTGGTCTGCGGGTAGCCCAGCTCCTGTTCGAGGAGGTCCTCCAAGTCGCCGGCCCCGACGAGCTCCCGTAGTCGCAGCGGGTGCACTCCGCTCTCCGACAGGTTGATCTCCACCTGGTGCTCGTGCACGGACTGCCAGCGTTCGAGGTCGAAGCTCTCGATGTTCACGCGCTCGCAAGATCCTCTTCTTCGCCCTTGTTCAGCGTGTTCACAGCCCCAGCCGGTCCGCTGTACCTGCCGGTTCCTGTGAGGCGTCTAACTAGATATCTGGTCGCTTTTCGGCGGTTGCGTCTACCGGTGTCCGAACCGACCGAGAGCCGTTGCTTGAAGCCCGGGCAGCGGACCGAATAAAATCAAAGGTTCCGGTGTTCAGCCTCATCGGTGCAACCGGCACGATATCAGCTTCATGCGAGGCTCAGCCAGTTGATGAACGATCACGCCCTGCGCATCTACGACTCAATTCTCGGCCTCCTCTGCAATGCCGACAATCCCACGCCGTTGGTGCGTTTGAACCGGGTGTTGCCATTTCGGGACACTCAGGTGTACGCCAAGCTCGAGTGGTACAACCCGTTCGGGGCGGTCAAGGATCGTGTGGCGGCCAACCTGATTGCCGACGGCGAAAAGCGGGAGACGGTCCACGCTGGCCAGAAGCTGGTCGAGCCGACGTCGGGGAACACCGGTATGGGCCTCGCCATGATTGCCAATGCGAAGGGCTACTCGCTCACTACGCCGCTGTCGAGCGAGATCCCGCTCGAGAAGCGAACCATGCTGAGGTTCTTTGGCGCGGAGGTGCTGGAGCTCGAGGACACGCTGTGCCCGGCGCCTGGGGCACCCGAAGGTGCAATCGCCAAGGCGATGGAGATTGCCGATCGGCCCGAGTTTCACATGCTGAACCAGTACGCCAACGAAGCGAATCCCGAAGCGCATTACAAGACGACGGGACCGGAAATCTGGCGCCAGACGCAGGGCAGGGTCACGCACTTCGTCGCCGGTCTTGGAACCTGCGGCACCATCACGGGAACGGGCCGTTTTCTCAAGGAGCAGAGCAGCGCGGTTCAGGTGCTGGGTGCTCACCCGGCCGAGGGGCACGACATCCCGGGTGTGCGAAGCCTCCGCCAGCTTCAACAGACTCAGCTGTTTCGTCCCGACGAGTACGACCAACTGGCCGAGGTACAGAACCAGGCCGCGTTCGAGTTGAGTCTCCGCCTGAACCGGGAGGAGAGCATCACGGCAGGGCCGAGCTCTGCCATGGCCCTGGCGGGTGCGTTCGAGATGGTGCCAGATGAGCCAGGCAACATCGTGGTGGTCATTTTCCCCGATAGCTCGTTCAAGTACGCATCCTCGGTCGTGAAATATCTGCCGGGTCTGGTTGCCGCGAATTCCGCCGGTGGGACATCGCGCAACGCGCTGCTCGACAGGATGGTCGAAAACGTGCGCGCCAACGGCGACCTGATCATCGACGTCGACGCCGCCCATGACGCGTGGCAAGAACACAGGCCGTTCGTGCTGGATGTACGTCCCACCGACCAATATCAGGAGGCGCACATTCCCGGCGCCATCAACATGCCGCTCGAAGAGCTTGGCGGGGATCTGTCCGCCCTTCCAGGCGATCTCGGCGCGCCCATTCTCAGTGTGTGCCAGCGTGGGAACGCGTCTTTGTCCGGCGTGCTGTTTCTCAAGTCGCTCGGCTATCGCAACGTGCGGAGCATGACCGGTGGGACCCTCGCCTGGCGAGAGAAGGGCTTCGCCACAGATTCCGAATAGCTGATGGCACTGCCCACGTTGGTCATCCGTGCCGACGCCGAGACGGGGATACGCCGGCATGGCCGTGAGGCCTACCCGCACGAGTGTTGCGGGGCGCTGTTTGGACGCGACCAGCTGGTGACCGAGGCGTTCGCCCTGCCCAACGCCACCGAGGAAGGGGCGCGGCGCCGCTTCCTGGTGCGGCCGGTCGACTACCGGGCGGCCGAACGACGGGCGATCGAGCTGGGGGAGGAGTTGGTCGGGTTCTATCACTCGCATCCGGACCATCCGGCCCGACCGTCGCGATACGACCTCGACCACGCGTGGCCCGTGTTCGCCTACGTGATTGTGTCGGTCGAAGGCGGCAACCCGGTGGCGCTTACTTCGTGGCGGTTGCGCGAGGATCGGTCGGCATTTGATGAGGAGCCGGTCGCGGTGGAACCGGACAGCGAGAAGAAGACAGGGGACGGAAGACAGGAGACAGGAGAAGCCTGAGGGCTTCGCAGTGTTCAGCTTGAGGTGGCCGCCGAAGCGGACTCACGTGGAGCTCGATTCGACGGACGAATGAACGGATCCCAGACCATGGCAAACAAGATCTTGATTCCGACGCCGTTGCGTGCCTATGCGGGCAAGCAGGATATCGTCGAGGCTGAGGGCGGCACGGTGGGTGAGCTGCTGGCGAACATGACGGCGAAATATGCCGATCTGCGCAACCACCTCTACACCGAGGAAGGCAAGCTGCGCAGCTTCGTGAACATCTACGTCAACGACGACGACATCCGGTATCTCGAGAAGGAACAGACTCCGATCAAGCCGGGTGACACCGTCAGCATCATCCCGTCGGTTGCGGGCGGGGGGCGGGCGTGAAGGACGATACACCGCTCGCATTGACCAACGAGGAAGTCGCGCGTTACAGCCGGCACCTGATCGTGCCCGAGGTGGGCATGGAGGGTCAGCTGAAGCTGAAGGCGGCGCGGGCGCTGTGCATCGGCGCCGGCGGGCTGGGTTCGCCGGTCGCGTTGTATCTGGCCGCCGCCGGGGTCGGCACCATTGGCATCGTCGACTTCGACGTCGTCGACTACAGCAACCTCCAGCGGCAGATCATCCACGGCACCCCGGACGTCGGGCGGTCAAAGCTCGACTCGGCCAAGACGCGGCTCAACGCCTTGAACCCCGAGGTCGAAGTCGTGACGCACGACATGGCGTTGTCGTCGCAGAACGCGCTCGGTCTGTTTGCTGATTACGACCTCATCGTCGACGGAACGGACAACTTCCCCACACGGTATCTGGTCAACGACGCCTGCGTGATCGCGGGCAAACCGAACGTCTACGGCAGCATCTTCCGGTTTGAGGGCCAGGCGTCGGTGTTCGCCACCAAGGACGGGCCCTGCTACCGATGCATGTTCCCGGAGCCGCCACCGCCCGGTCTCGTGCCCAGCTGTGCCGAGGGTGGCGTGCTGGGTATCCTGCCGGGTGTGGTCGGCACGCTACAGGCCACCGAGGCGGTCAAGCTCATCCTCGGCGTCGGCGAGTCGCTCGTGGGTCGATTCCTGCTGTTCGACGCGCTCAAGATGCAATTCCGCGAGCTGAAGGTGCGGAAGGATCCCGACTGCCCTGTCTGCGGCGAGCACCCGACGGTGACCGAGCTCATCGACTACGAGCAGTTCTGCGGCGTGACGCCGGCGGCGCCCGCGCCCGCTGTGACGCCGGGGGCGGACGATGAGGCGACCGTCGAGGAGCTGAAGACCCGGCTCGACCGACAAGATCCCTTTCTGCTGCTCGACGTGCGGGAGCCTCAGGAATTCGAGATCTGCCGCATACCCGGGTCGGTGCTGATCCCGCTGAGCGAGCTGCCGTCGCGTTTCTCCGAGCTGGAGGGGCACGAGGACATGATCGTTCATTGCAAGTCCGGCGTTCGCAGCGGGAAGGCGATCAGGCTGTTGAAGGACGCCGGTTTCGGCCGGGCACGGAACCTGAAGGGCGGCATCCTCGCCTGGATCGACCGCATCGACTCGACGTTGCCGAAGTACTGACCCGAGACCAAGTTCGGTACAATGGGGGTGTCGGTACTCCGGTAACAGGACAACCATGCTGCGACTCTCCAAGAAGGCCGAGTACGCGCTGATGGCGCTCAAGGACCTGGCTTCGCGCCCGGCCGACGAGGCCGCAAGCGCGCGTGAGATCGCCGAACGCTACGGCATTCCGATCGAGCTGATGGCCAAGGTGCTCCAGCGCCTGGCCCGACGACATTTTCTTGCGTCTCATCACGGTACCCGTGGGGGGTATCACCTGGCTCGACCTGCGAGCGGCATCTCTGTAGCCGACGTCATCGAGGCGATCGATGGACCGGTGATGGTGACCGCCTGTACCACTGCGGACGACGACTGCGACCAGTACGCAAACTGCAACATTCGCGATCCGTTGTGGCGCATCAAGGACCAGATCGTCCAGGCCCTGACCTCCTACACGATTCAGGCGCTCGCCGCGGATGAGCCGGCCCTCGTGCCCATCTCGATGTCTCGTCGCCCGTCGGACGAGGATGCACCGCTGGCTCCGGTGCCGGTCGAGAGCTGCTAGCAGAAGCTGTTCTCACAGTCCTGCTACGCGGAGGCTTGACCCCTACTAGACAACGCTCAGACGGAGCGATGTCACCCCTCGCAGCTGTCAAGCAGTCCGTGGTGAGGAGCTCGGTGCGCGACGAGGGATTCTGTCCACGAAGACGATGGAACTGCCGATCTACATGGACGGTCACGCCACCACGCGTGTCGACCAGCGGGTGGTCGAGGCGATGCTGCCGTTCTTCGGTGAGCAGTATGGCAACGCTGCCAGCAGGGACCACCGATTCGGCTGGACGGCCAGAGACGCGGTGGCGGATGCTCGCGCGGCGGTTGCCGCGTTGATCGGCGCCACGGCCCGCGAGGTGGTCTTCACCAGCGGCGCCACAGAGTCGAACAACCTGGCGCTGAAGGGTGTGGCCGAGGCCGCGCGAGACCGCGGGAACCACATCGTGACCGCGCAAACAGAGCACCGGGCGGTCTTGGACCCCTGCGCGCGGCTCGAGCAACAGGGCATGCAGGTGACGTATCTCGCGGTCCGCGGCGATGGCTTGGTCGATCCGGAGGCGCTCGAGGCTGCGATGACTCCGGCGACGGTGCTCGTCACGCTCATGGTGGCGAACAACGAGATCGGCGTGCTGCAGCCGATCGCGGAGCTGGCCCGCCTGGCACGGTCGCGAGGCGTGCCGTTGCACACCGATGCAGCGCAGGCGGCCGGCAAGGTGCCTATCGACGTCGAGGCCGACGGCATCGACCTGCTGTCGCTGACGGCCCACAAGCTGTATGGCCCCAAAGGTGTGGGTGCGTTGTTCGTGCGGCGCGGTGTCGCGGTGGCGCCGCTTCTTGACGGCGGTGGGCAGGAAGCCGGGCTGCGGTCGGGGACGCTCAACGTGCCAGCCATCGTCGGGTTCGGTCGCGCCGCAGCAATTTGTGCCGAGGAGATGCCGCGCGAAGCCGCACGCATCAGTCGGTTGCGAGACCGGCTGAGGGACGGGCTCCAGCGATCGCTGGCCGGCGTGACGGTGAACGGAGCGACGACGCCGCGGCTGCCGCACAACCTCAACGTCCACTTCGACGGGCTGGCTGGGGAGCAGCTCCTGACCGGGCTCGACGACGTGGCGCTGTCCTCCGGCGCCGCGTGCACGTCGAGTAGCCGCGAACCGTCGCACGTGCTGCGAGCGCTTGGATTGGATGATGCGCGAGCCAGGGCGTCGATCCGGTTCGGGCTCGGACGGTTCAACACCGAGGCGGAGGTCGACTACGTCATCGAAAAGCTGTCCAGTCTGGTCACACAATTGCGGTCCCCGGCGCCGGTGTTCGTTCTCGGGACCGACGACCGAGACCTGCCACCCGAATGGCGTGTGGAGTCCGACAGTGAGGTAGACTGAGGGGGCTCCATGATCGAGATCACCGAAGCGGCGTCGAAGCGGATTCACGGTGCGATGGCCAACGAGGGCATCGACGAGGGCGGGCTTCGTGTTGGTATCAAGGCTGGCGGGTGCAACGGGTTGAGCTACGTGTTCAAGTGGGAGCCGTCGCCTTCGCCAGATGACGTGGTCTTCCAGAGCCGCGACGGCGCAAAGATCTACGTCGATCCCAAGAGCTACAAGTATCTCGATGGCACGGTGCTGGATTGCGACCCGAACATGCTCGGGCAGTCCCTGGTTTTGCGCAACCCCAACGCCAAAACCGAGTGCGGTTGCGGTCTGTCGTTCGGCGTGTAGTGCCTGTCCCACACTCGTTCCGACTTGGGTGACTCGGGATTCCGGACTCGTCCGGTAGCCGCACCCGTGCCGTTTGCCACGCCGGGTTCTTCCTGTCGCTCCGCCGCTGTCACCTGAGCATCGATGCCCGAATCCGACACGGCCCACCGTAGTTCCGCAGACCGGGCCGCCCGCCCGCTGGCGGTGGTGTCGAATCGGGAGCCCTACCTGCACTCGCTGGCGGAGGATGGGACGGTCAGCTGGTCGCCGACGACTGGGGGCGTCGCTGTGGCGCTGGATGCCCTGATGCACGAGCGCGGTGGCGTCTGGATTGCCCATGGAGCCGGCGACGCCGACCGGCTGGTGGTCGATGCGCACGACCGAGTGTCGGTGCCCCCCGACGCGCCGAGTTATCCCCTGCGGCGCATCTGGTTGACCGAAGCGGAGGAGCACCACTATTACGAGGGATTTGCCAATGAGGGGCTGTGGCCGCTGTGTCATGTGGCGCACGTCAAGCCGATCTTTCGGGCCGAGGACTGGCGCGCGTATCAGGCGGTGAACGAGCGGTTCGCGCGTGCGGTCGAGGAGGAACTGCCCGACCCGGCCGCTCCGGTCTTCATTCAGGACTATCACCTGACGCTGGTCGCCAGGCATCTGCGGGCGTTGCGTCCCGATGTTCGCATCGCCCTGTTCTGGCACATTCCGTTTCCCCATCCCGACCAACTACGAATTTGCCCCTACCGCCGTGAGATCCTCGAGGGACTGGTCGCGAGCGACCTGGTCGCATTCCAGCTCGAACGGGACCGGCGCAACTTCCTGGCGGCGGCGCGCACCGAGCTGGGTGCCAAGGTCAGCCGGAGCCGTGTGTACTTCCAGAACCGCTCCACCACGGTCTACGCCGTGCCGATTGGCGTCGACTTCGACAGGATCCAGGCCGTGACACACGGCCCCGAGCTCGAGGCCGAGAAGGAACGGTTGCGGCGGGAGTTGCGGATCGACACACCGCTGGTTGGTATCGGCGTCGATCGGCTCGATTACACCAAGGGGATACCGGAGCGTCTCGATGCGCTGGATCGCCTGTTCACGCGCCGGCCCGAGTTGCGTCGGCAGCTGACCTTTGTCCAGGTCGCCGTGCCCTCACGATCGAAGCTGGAGAGCTACGCGGCGGTCGAGGGAGACATCGACCAGCGGGTCGCCGCCATCAACGCCCGACACGCCGGAGATGGCCTCGCTGGAGGCCCGATCCGATACCGGAAGTCGGCACTACGAATCAGGCGGCTCGTGGCGCTGTATCGGTTGGCGGATTTCTGTATCGTGAGCTCGTTGCACGACGGTATGAACCTGGTGGCCAAAGAGTTTGTCGCGGCACGCGAGGACCTCGACGGAGTACTCGTCTTGAGTGAATTCGCCGGAGCGGCACAAGAGTTGGGTGATGCTGTCATCATTAATCCGTACGACGTCGGTGGATTCGCCGACGGTCTCGAGCAGGCGCTCGATATGGCGCTCGAGGAGCGTCAGCGCCGGATGCGCGCGCTCCGCCGGGTCGTGGCCGGCCGCGACGTGGTCCAGTGGGCATCCGACATCCTGGAGGGGCTCGAGCACCTCGATCCCAGGTCAATGCCGGCACCGCCTGGCAGCGCGCCTCGAAAGGCGCCGTCGGACACGCGGATAGTCTCGACGTCCTCTCCAACCGCGGGCCGGTAGGCCACCCCGCGCGGACCGCGATTCTTCAGATCTGTCGGCAGCCCGACACCGGCGCCGGTCAGACGACACTTACGCAATCGGGTCCCACAGCTCAGTCCAAACAACAACACGAATACAGGGGCTCGCGGCCGTGCGCCAGGCCTGCCCATGCTCGGTCTCGAGCTTGCAGCTGTCTGAGAGCAAGTTCCGTAGCGCCGTTCGCTCTCAGCGACATCACGTGAGTCTTGTGATTTCTTTCCAGAAGGAGAAATCAAGGTGAGTCAGCAAATAGCCAGTATTGAGACCGAGGGTCAATATCGGTCTGCTGTGAAGCAATTGGACCAGGACAAGAAGCCGCCCTTTCTGCTCAGGCTGCTGATGAACGCTCTGGAGTCCTACCGCCAGGCGAGGAAAATGGGCTGGTCTCGACCGCAGAACAAATACGGGCTAACCGTCTTTCACTCATTTCGATTGGACCGGAGTGACGATCGACCCTTGATCGATCTGGTCATGAAAGCGTGCCTCACCGAGTTCACGGAGCTCGATGGTCCGGCCGGGCAGTACATCCGCGGGCTCCTCGAGGACCCCAACCTGATGGGGTTCATTTTCGTCCATGACTGTCTCGAAGAGAGGACCAAATACGAAGGGATGACCTTCAGTTTTGGACGTGTTGCGACTGGTCAAGCCCGCCATCGGGACCGATTCGACCTCATCCTCGAATCCGAGGTCTCGAATGGCTCGAGCCAGGGTTTATCCCGGGTCAGAGCCTATGTCGACCCCTTCAAGTCCCCGATACAGAAGAACCTGGCTAGCGTCTTCATCCACGAGTCTCCGCGAGCCTCCGAAGCGCAGGAGCTGTTTCTCAAAGGGGCCGAGACTTATTCCCTCTGGCAGGGCGATGCCGACAGGGCGTGGCAGCACTGGACACAGCGCTATATCAATTACTTCGGCCCTCGGACCACGTCGGTTGGCGATTCCTACTTTCCCACCGCGGTCGATCGACTAGCGGCGGCTGAACCGCTGCGCGACGCAGCGTAGGCGACCCGAGCGCGGCTGGATTCGGCCGGGGTCAGGCGTCATCATCCTCGGCTTCCGCGTAGATCTGCGGGGTGCGCTTGATGACCACGGTCAGACCGAACAGCGTGATGAGCGTCGAGGCGGCGAGGCCCAGATAGGCGCCCGGTGCCATGACCGGGGCGATGGTGGGTTGTGCAGCGACTCCGTCGACGATGGCGCGGGCCTGCGCGGTTGCCCAGCCCTGCTGTGTGGCAGTTCGGTCCATGAGCCGTTCGGCGAGGAAGAGGGTGCCGAACGCGAACAGCCCGACGAGCAACAATGGATGCTTGGAGTTCTTTCTCGTGGTGATGCTGAGCCCGGCCAGAATTACCGCGAGGATCGCAAGTCCGAGGATCCAGAGACCCGCAAAGTCGGGCACACCGCCAAAGCGCCGGTTGCCGACCGCGATCCAGGGCATGAACGCGCTCGTCCCCAGTAGCACCCCGGCGGCAATCGGCCAGTAATAGGCCCGCATCGGGTGCCGGGCTGCTCCGCGCACCCAGTCGCTGAGCGCCATGGCGGCAGTGTAGCACGCCGATTTAGGGCGCCTTGGTCGTCGCCACGAGCCGATTTAGCAGCTGCTCCACAGCCGCCGGGTCCGGTAGGCGACGGCTGGCCCGAGACGGTCGTCGTCCCACAATGACCGTTATACCCCGTTGGCCGATCGCCTCGAATGCATGCTCGTCGGTTCGGTCATCACCCAGATAGACCGGTTGGACGACGGCGCCGAGCCGGCGGGTGACGTCCGCCTCGATCCAGCGCACTGCATCCCCCTTGTTCCACGAGATGTCGGGAAGTAGCTCGAACACACACTCACCGCGCTGCAGTCGCACCGTCCCGGCGTCGAGCGCGGGCGTGGCCAGCAACCAGAACGCCCGCTCGGCCTGCTCCCGATCGGGCGGCGACGCGGCCCGCACGTGTAAGGCGACCGAGAGGTCCTTGTTCTCGAGAAAGGCTCCCGGCAGCGGGCTGATCGCCTCGGTAATCGACCCGGCGATCTCCTGCAGCAGGTCGCGGCGCGCGGACAGTTGTGGAACCGTGAAACCGGTGTCGGGCCCATCGATCTCCATGCCATGGAGGCCGGCATAGTAGACCGGTTCATCCAGCCCGCAGCGTCGCCGCAGATCGGCGGCCCGGCGTCCGCTGACGACTCCGATGATCAGTCCCGGCCGTCTCGCCAGCGTCGCGAGTGCCATCCGGCGCGGGTCCGACAGAAATACCGCCTCCGGCTCTGTTTGAAACTCGCACAGCGTGCCGTCGAAATCAGTCAGCAGCAAGATCGGCCGGTCGCGCTCTCCGGCGATCGCCGCGGCGACCTCGTCAACGCTCGAGAAGACAAGGGAGGTGGCGGCGCCCGGCCGATGTTCAGCGTGGCCGGTCAGGTGCGTCGCCTCGCGATGGAGACGGGGAGGTTCCCTGCACGTCGCGTCGTGTCTGAGCGCAGAGACTGGCGTGCGCTTCCGTCTCCGGCTCGGCACCAGGGGATATCCGCGCGAGGTTTAGCAGGTACAGCCTGAAGGCAGCGGGGTCGCGCCCAGGATTCCCACACATCTTCACACGATCTCCGGCACTGAGTGCGGCGGCGGTCCATCCCAGGCGTTTCAACTTACGGGAGCCGTGCCACTCGACAGCCCAGGTGTGCACGCCACCACCGCTGTCGTGCACACGGACATGCACCATGGAGTGCGGATTGCCGAACAGGAACGACGTAACCTCGCCCTCGAGGACGACGGTCCGTTCTTCGTCGTAGATCTCTGAGATCGCGTGATGGGCCTGAATCTGGAGACTCGCCACACAGATACCGGCGGCGACCAGAATGCCCAGGCTTCGCATCATCTATTCTCCACTGCCCACAAAATCTACCAAAACTATCATACTGCCCGTTCCGGTACGGCGGCGCCTGAAGATTCTCTGAAGTCTGTCGGTGGCCCCGTGAACTTCGGTAAGCTTGAGGGATGCACGCGACGATGGCGGTCTCCTCGGCGTCTCCTGACCACCAGGGCGCCAGTGCCGCGCCGTCCGTGCGGGTTCTTGTCGTCGAAGATGAAGGCAAGGTCGCCGGCGCGCTGCGTGAAGGGCTCGAAGGTGAGGGCTACGAGGTCGTCGTCGAGACCACGGGGGAAGACGCGTTTTTCCGGCTGGCGAAGGATCGTTTCGACGTTATCCTCCTCGATCTGATGCTGCCCGGCCGCGACGGTCTCGAAGTTCTCACGGCACTGCGTCGGCAGGGTGTGGACACCCCGGTCGTGGTGCTCACCGCCCGGGACACGCTCCAGGATCGGGTAATTGGGCTGGATGCCGGGGCGGATGACTATCTCGTCAAGCCATTCGCGTTCGAGGAACTGTTGGCACGGATCCGGGCCGTCGGGCGGCGCGGCCGTGTCGCCGACACGGACCGGCTGGGTCTCGACACGCTCGAGATCGATCGCGCCACGCGCCAGGTCGCACGCGCCGGCCACTCGATCGAGCTCACCGCGAAGGAGTTTGATCTGCTGCAGTATCTGGCTCGCAACGTGCGGCAGGTCGTGTCGCGCGACACGCTGGCGCGCGAGGTCTGGCGGGAGACGTCACGCAGCACGACGCTCGACAATGTCATCGACGTGCCCATCTCCCGGCTCCGTCGCAAGCTCGACTTGAACCAGGCGGTGAAGCTCATTCACACGGTGCGGGGCGTGGGGTTCGTGCTGCGGGAAGGCGACGCATGAGCTGGCGCTGGGTCCCGCACACGCTGCGGGCGCGGCTGACGACATGGCACGTGGCGGCCATGGTCGCGGTGCTGGGTGTCTACGTGTCTGTCGTGCTGCTGCTCGTCACACGCAATCTGTCGGGCGCGCTCGACGCCCGCCTGCGGAGCGACTTCCGGTGGGCCGCCGAGATGGCTCAGCAGGGACCTGACGGCTCGCTGTCCTGGTTCGAAGGCGATCCCTGGAGCGCCGACAGCCCGTGGCTACAGGTGTGGAGCCCGAGGGGGCAGCTCCTTTACCGGACGGCGGTCGCCAGTCGTCTGCCGATTCCCGACAGCGAGGAGCTCGTGACCGGTGCCGACGGCCAGATCGTCGTGGTGCCGGCAGAGCCGGCGCCCTTCCGCTTGCTCGGCGACAGCGCCAACGTCGGCGGCACGCCGGTCGTCATTCAGGTCGGTCGCTCGGAGGCTTTTATGCGGCTCGAGGTGCGCGAGCTGGCATTCGTGCTCCTCCTCGGCCTGCCACTGACGGTGGCCGTCGCCGGCGCCGGCGGCTACGTCCTGGCACGCGGGGCGCTGGCGCCCCTACATCGCATGACCGAGCGGGCTCGGGCGATCACCGCCGCCCGGCTGAACGAGCGGCTGCCGATCGACAGCCCCAACGACGAGCTTGGGCGTCTGGCCTCAGTGTTCAACGACACACTCGGCCGGCTCGAGTCCTCGTTCGCGCAGATGCGTCGCTTCACTGCCAACGTGTCGCACGAGCTGCGCACACCGCTGACCGCCATCCGGAGCGTCGGCGAGGTCGGGTTGCGGGAGCGCCGCGACGCGACCTCTTATCGGCACGTCATCGAGAGCATGCTCGAAGAGAGCGACCGGCTCACCAGTCTCGTCGACCGGCTGTTGACCGTATCCAGGGCAGACACCGGCGACGTCAAGCTCGCTCTCGAATCGGTAGATCTGGGCAACCTCGCCGACGAGGTCGCCAATCATCTGGGTGTCCTGGCCGAAGAGAAGGACCAGTCGGTGGCGGTCGAGCACGTGGCGCGACCCAGCTGCCGTGGCGATCAGATCACGCTGCGCCAAGCGGTGATCAACCTGGTTGACAACGCCATCCGGCACACGCCGGTCGGCGGCCAGATACGGCTCCGTGTGGCCGAGTCGCCGACGAGCGCCATTCTCGAGGTCAGTGACACGGGTCCTGGTATCCCTGAGCGGGACCAGACCCGTCTGTTCGATCGGCTCTATCGAGGCAGCCGGGACGGCGAGCCGGGTGGCAGCGGTCTGAGGCTGTCCATTGCCAAGTGGGCGGTCGAGGCCAATCACGGGCGGCTGAGTTACGAGCAGGTCAACGGAGGTGGCAGCACGTTCCGGATTACCCTGCCCGCACACTCGGCCGCGGCGAACGTCTCGACGTGAGCCGGGTCTCCTGATCCTGACAAAGAATTCAGCCAATTTTCAGGCCCCGCCTCACCCCGCCCCGCTACACTGGAGCCGACCATGCCATTTCGGGGACGGGTTCATGCAGCGCAGAGGCGCAGGTTGTGCTGTCTTCGTCTTCGTGTGTCTTGTGTGGGCTGGCCCCGCTCGACCACAGACCGGGCTGGATCCACGCCCCGCCGGGTCCAAGACGTTGCCCACGAATGAGGAATCCCTGGTCGTCCAGCGTCGTGATGACCGCTAGAGACCAGGGCGGGTCCGTGAAGGCCTTCCTCGACAGGCCCAAGTCGGTGCTTCTTCGACGCGCCCTGTTCCAGGTACACCTGTGGGTCGGCGTGGCGGCGGCCCTCTACGTCATCGTCGTGTCGGTGACGGGCGCCGCGCTGGTCTTTCGCATCAACCTGCAGCGCGCCGCGCACCCTCACCTGTTCACCCCGAGCGCCGCCGGTCCGCTGGCCGCACCGGTCAGCGTGCTCGACGCGGTCCGCGACGCCTATCCATCCGGCCGGGTCTCCGGTGTCGACGCACCGACCACCGCGCGACCGACTCATCTCGCCTATGTGTTGACCGGCGATCGACTCCGCACGGTGCTCATCGACCCGGTTTCGGCCGATGTCCTCGGTGAGCTGCCCGAGCGCTCGGTCGTCCGGACACTGCAGGACCCGCACTTTGATCTGCTCGCCTGGCCGGGCCGGTTGGCGGCGCGGCTTCACGATCGATTGGACACGTCCCTGGAAGCGCGTCACGTGGGAGCTGCACGGCGCGGTAGGCGTCTGGATCGTGGTGGTCGTAGCGATGTGGGCGGTGACCGGTATTTACTTCGCGTTTCCGAGCGAGTTCCGGGCGGCGGTCAACAGGATCTCACCGCTCACGGTCAGCCGGACCCCGATGTCGGCTCCGGCCCGGGCAGACGACGCGCCTCGCCCGACCTGGGGTGAGCTCATTGACCGGGCCAAGGCGCACGAGCCGGAGGCGTTCGTGGCCCGGGTCGTGGTGCCGGCAAGCGACGAGTCGCCGTTTCAGGTGCTTTTTTCCGATGTTTGACCAACGCCGGTGGGCATGGTCGCCTTGCGAACGGAGTATCTCGACCAGTTCACAGGCGCGCGGCTCGCGGAGCCCGCGCGCGTGACGCCGACCATTGGCGACACGATCATGGCGTGGGTCGCGCCGCTGCATGTTGGCAGCTTCGGCGGGATCGGCGTGAGGCTGGTCTGGCTGTTGACGGGCTTCGCACCGGTGCTACTGGCGGGAACCGGGCTGATCCTGTGGTGGACTCGCGTGATTGCGGTGCGGTGGTTGCACCGGCGAGTGACCGAAGCAGGAGTCGGGGTGCGCTAGCCGCGGTGGAGCCCATTGGTTCCGCCGCGTTGGTGCAGGACGTCACAAAACACGAAGCCGGCTCGTTCGACCACGGTTCCCCTCGATGCGGCGATCGGCCGGCTGAAGATCGGGCCGTCAAAGACAAACGTGTGGAACTCGCCGTTCTCCCCGCACGGATCGACGTCGGGCGGCAGATCGGTGAGGAACGCGTCGTCGAATGCGCGCCCGGCGAAGGACGCGCCAAGCGCGGCCGGGTTCACACAGACTGTGATCGCTTCGAAGCCATCGCCGATAAAGGACCGCGCGAGCGTCGCGGTGTCCTGTTTCCAGAGCGGGAAGAGGCACTCGAGGTCCCACGACGCGAGCTGACGCTCGCGGTATGTGCGCAGGTCCTCCAGAAAGATGTCGCCGAAGGCGACGCGGCGAATGCCGTCGGCTCGCACCCGAGCGAACGCCTTGCCCATCTCGTGTTCGTAGACGTCGTTGGACGATTCGGGCGGAACGACGACCTCGCTCAGTGGTATGCCGATCGCGGCCGCCTGTTCACGCAGGAGCGTCCGCCTGACGCCGTGCATGCTCACCCGGTCGTAGGCGTCCGTCACGGTCGTGAGCAGCTCGGCCACGTGATACACGCCTCGCCGTCGAATGTCCTGGAGCGCCAGCGCGCTGTCCTTGCCGCCGCTGAAGCACATCGCAATCGGTTCGCTCATCACACTGCTCAGTTCAACTCGGAGCACAAGTTGGCTCGACCGACGCGAGGCCACCCCCGACACCTGGCTGGAGCCTCCTCTGGCTCACTGGCCGAAATTGAACCGCCCGCCGAGGACGAAGGCCCTGGGCAGGCCAGGGTAGCCGAACGCGCTGTCGTACTCCTTGTCGGTCACGTTCTCGATCTGCAGGTAGATCGTCAGCTCGTCATGGACGCGATACTGACCGCCAAGCCCGACCAGGGTATATCCGGGGTTGAAGGTGATGGGGACCGACACGCCGTCTGATAGACGAGTCAAGTTGAAGAACGCCGAATCGTGGCGGTCGCCGCTGAACCGGAGGTTGAGGTGCGCGCTGCCGCGTCCCCGGGTGTAGTTGACGCGCAGGCTGCCGGAGTGCTTGGGGCGGCGGATCAACGGCTGCCCCGGCCGAAACTGATCGCTGGTGTTGATGGTGTTGACGACGCCGCTGTCGACATAGGCGTATGACGCCATCGCCGTCACACCGGCAATCGGTCTCTGGAGTCCGCCATCGAGCTCGAGACCGTGGGCTTGCGACCCTTCGATGTTGAGGAAGTCCGGAATGCCGTCGCCGTTGAAGCCCGGCGAGAACTGGAACGCGATCTGGTCTTCGAAGTCGTTGTCGAAGTACGTCACACGGCCCAACCAGCGCTGGGCGTCGAACGTCACTTCGGCGCCCACATCGATCGTGGTGGCGCGCTCCGGTTGCAGGTTCGGGTCGCCGTCGACGAAGGCGGACCCGAAGAGCTGGGAGAAGTCCGGGCTCTTGATCCCGAGGCCGATGTTGGCGAACACCTTCACCGACGAGACGGTCCCATCGGTGATCGCGATCGGGTAGCCGCCGACCGACAGCTTCGGGCTCGCTTCGGTGCCGAATCGCGAGTTGTCATTCACCCGGACCCCGGCAGTCGCGAACCACTGGTCGGCAAAGACGAATTGTTGCTGGGCGAAGAAGGAGTGATCTTCGATGCGAAAGCCGGCGCTGGTCGCGTCTCGTTCGCGGAGCGGGTCCTCTTCGCGCTCGTACTCGTAACCAGTGCTCAGTACCTGGTCACCGGCCCACGTCACGTTGGCCTGATACTCGAACGAATTCCGACGGAACTCCTCCGCGAAGGTGAAAGGGAAGTCGGACCGGAGCGCGCTGGACAGAAACTGTCCTCCGGCGAGACCGGCCGGATTGGTGGCAAGCGCGCTGAACTCGCTCTCATCGAGCAGCCGATCCACCCGCGGACCCTCGGGAAAGAGCGCGCCGGGCGTGCCGCTCATGAGAGCGAAGACGGTGAAGCTCGGGTCCGCTATCTCATCGTTCGACTGGCGATCGTTGCGGAAATAGGTCACGACTGCGGAATGGTTGAACCACGTGTTAACGCTCTGGTTGAACGTCACGTGGCCAGAGTAGTCTTCGGTGTCGGCCAGCGTGCCGTCATCGCCCGGTGCGTATCCAATCGGGCCGATCGCTCGCCCGCGCGCGTTGCTGTAGCGCCCCGCGGCGCGCAGGCGGACCTGGTCGCCGACAATGGCGCCGAAGCTGGCGTCGTAGGAGGTCTGGTCGAACCGGTCTGGGTCAGGCAGACGATCTTCAAATGCTCCGTTGGTCCCCCGGTAGGCGGCCCCGAACTGATAGTCGATCCGCTGTTGGGCACCGCCTAGCATCCGCAGATCGCTGCGCACGGTGTCGAAGGTGCCGCTCTCGAATGATCCGTAGACACGGGGCGCCGCGGTCGGTGTTCCACGCTTCGTGAAGATCTGGACGACCGACCCGATGGCGTCCGAGCCATACAGTGCCGATTGCGCGCCGCGCACCACTTCGACGCGTTCGATCTCACTGGCCGACACGCGGCTGAAGTTGAACGCACCGCCACTGGTGTTGACACGAACGCCGTCGATCATGACGTGGTTGTAGTCGCCTTCTCCGCCTCGAGAGAACAGTGACGAGCCGCTGCCCTCGCGTCCTGTCGTCTCGATGTTCAGACCCGGTATCGTCGTCACGACATCGGCGAGCGAGTGGCTACCGAGCGCCTGAATGTCTTCGGCCGTAAACACAGAGAGCGACTCGGTGACCGACGCGCGGCTCTCCTCTGTCCGCGACGCGGTGACGACGACAGTGTCGTTGACTGGGGCGAGGCCCAACCGAAAATCCTGGGTCGCGCCGGCGGCGGGCGACACATTGATCGTTCCGGTGGCGAACCCTTCGATCTGCGCCGTAAGGCGAATGTCTCCTGCGGATGGTAGCTCGAGCTGGTACCGACCGTTTGAGCCGGTTGTCGTGGTCGCCGTGATCCGGTTCCCGCGTAACGCCTCGACCGTCGCTCCGGGCAGCACCCCACCCGATGAATCCGTGACGGTGCCGCTCACGACGACCGCCTGCTGGGCCATGGCGGGCGTCACGACCAGGACACCGAGTGCAAGTACGAGTAGTCCGAGAGTCGGCTTCATCAGCATCGTTCCTCCGGGGATACCTTCGGCTGTCGAGGGGGCCGCGGAGCGGTGACCAGCCGAGGTGTTGTGCTGTCTCAAATTCATGGAAAGCCTAGTTGATTGCATGCAAGGTCTGCCCTGAAGAGTTTCTGAAGAGTTTCTGAAGGGCCCAACAGTTAGGGGTTTCATCTAGAAAGCTTCCGGATGTAACGCTCGTGCAATTGCGGTCGTGGCCTCCCCCAGACGGGGACCCGGTTGGACGAACTGATTGCCAAGCAGCAGACGAACCCGCCGGTTCCGGACGGCGGGCACTGCCGACAGCCGGTTCCAGACCGCGATCTCAGCCGCCTGGGTGTCCGGCGTCATCCGGTCGTCGTAGGTGAGCTCGATGATGACCTCCGGTGCGGCCGTCAGAATCGCTTCCGAGGTCAACTGGACCGATTCGCGTTGTACGTCGGCGAAGACGTTGACGCCGCCGGCCGCCTCCAGCATGTCGTGAAGGAACCCGGTCCCCCCACTGGCGTAGACGTTGCGGAGCGAGCCGGGCTCGCGCCCGAAGACCAGCAGCACCCGTGGTTGTTCCCGGTCGCCGACCCGCGCCTGCACGTCAGCCAGTCGCGTCTCGATCGCCCCGGTGACGCGCTGCGCCTCGTCCGCGCGTCCGGTTCGCGTCCCGAGGCGTCTGATGACCGACAGCGTGTCGGCGACGCCGCCGTGGGCGTACGAGAACACGGGGATGCCCGCGCGCGTCAGCTGCTCGATCTGGTCGCGCTGGCTGCCGTACAGAATCACGAGGTCGGGCCGCAGTCGGAAGATCTGCTCCATGTCGGGGTCGAGCAGACCGCCGACACGGGCGCGGCTCGCGACCTCCGGCGGATGGGTGTCGAAGCTGCCCACGCCGACCACCTCGGACCCCGCGCCGATCGCGAAGAGCGCTTCGGTCAAGGCCGGCACCAACGAGACGATACGCCGAGGGCCGCTCTGGGTGCTGACCAGCGCGGACAGCATGACGACCAGACAGGTGATCGCGGCCGCTCGCCGCCGGAGCATGTCAGTCATCGATGTCGTATCAGAAGCCAGAGAAAGAAGGGGCCGCCTAGCATCGCAGTGATCACGCCGACCGGCAGCTCCATGGGTGAGAGCAGGGTTCGCGCCGCGACGTCGCACGCGACGAGGAACGCGGCGCCCAGACAGGCGGAGGCGGGCAGCACCAGCCGGTGATCGGCGCCGACCAGCAGGCGCACGAGATGCGGGATGATGATGCCGATGAAGCCGATCGGCCCACCCAGCGCGACCGCCGCGCCGGTGACCAGTGACGCGCTCAGAAACGCCAGCCGCTGGGTGCGCAGTACGTCGATACCGCGCGTCGCCGCGCCCTCGGCGCCCAAGGTCAGCAGGTTCAAGGCGCGTGGCAGCCGGGCGAAAATGATGAAGGCGATACCCATCAACGGCAGCGCCGACAGGATCGGACCGTAGCTGCTGACGTCGAGATTCCCCATGACCCAGCGCACCGCCTGGAAACTCCGCGTGAAGTCTGCCAGATACTGGACGAACAGGATGATCGCGGAGAACAGGGAGTTCAGCGTTACGCCGGCGAGCAGCAGCACATTGGTCGACAGACCCTGTCGCCGCAACGTGGCCAGCGCGTAGACGACCGCCACCGCGGCCAGCGCGCCGGCGAAGCTCGCGATCGGCACAGCCGGCACACCCATGACGCTCAGCGGCAGGCCGAGCGTGATCACCAGCATCGCGCCCAGTGAGGCGCCGGCCGACACCCCGAGCGTGAACGGGGTGGCGAGCGGGTTCCTGAGCAACGCCTGGAGCACGACGCCGGCGGCGGCGAGCGACGCGCCGACCAGCGCCCCGGCGAGCGCCCGAGGCAACCGGGCAATGAAGAAGATCTGCGCGTCAACGTTGTCGACGAACGGGATAGCCGTGTCGAAGACCCGCCGCAGGCTGATGGTCGTCGGACCGATCAGCGGCGCGGTCACACAGGCCGCCACCGCCAGCGCCGCGAACCCGATCTGGACCAGCCAAACCCGTCGCCGGAGATCACCCGCGGTGACCGGGGTGACGGCGGAGATCGTCGAGATGCTCATGACCTCGCAGGATGGCGACGACTGCGGCGAAACCCTCCGGCTTCTCCTGTCTCCTTCATGAGTTCCGGGTTCCTACCGTCTGGCGAGCGGTACGACCGTCAGCTGCCGACTCACCGCATGGCGGTGGACGTCGGCGGCGACGTCGTACACCGCGGCGATCGTATCCGGGGTCAGCACCGCCTCGGTCGGGCCCGCCGCGAGGATCCGGCCGTCTCGCAGCAGCACGAGTTCGCGGCAAAGACCCGCGGCAAAGTTCAGGTCGTGAGTGCACACGACGACCGTCATGCCGTGGTCGCGGTTCAGACGGTCGAGCAACGCGGAGGTCTCGAGCTGGAACGCGAGGTCGAGCGATGACGTCGGTTCATCGAGCAGCAGGACCCGTGAGGCCCCCGAGTCGTCGTCCGGCGTCGTTCGGGATTCGAACTGCGCCAGTGCACTCGCCAGGATGACTCGCTGTTTCTCACCACCGCTGAGTGTTCGGAAGCTCCGCTGTTCGAGATCCGCAGTGCCGGTGGCCGCGAGCATCCGTCGCGCGATGTCGAGGTCGTCGGGACCTTCCAGCTCGAATGCCTGCAAATGCGGATAACGTCCCATCAGGACGATCTCGAGCACCGTGTAGTCGAAGGCGAGTTCCGTTTCCTGCGGCACCACGGCCAGGCGACGAGCCAGGGTTACGCGGTCGAGTTGGGCGGTGTCCAGGCCGTCGAGGGTGACCCGGCCGCCGGCGGGCGTCAGTAACCCCGCCAGCAGCTTGAGCAGGGTCGTCTTGCCCGACCCGTTTGGCCCCAGCACGCCGACCAGCCCGCCTGCCGAAACGGCCACGTCGATGCCGCGCAGCACGGGGTGGGAGCCGTAGCCGAACGAGACCGCGTCAGCGCGCAGCACCTAGTCCTCCACGATGACGACCGGGGCGGAACCCGAGCCACGCGCGCGGAACACACGGACTGGAGATGGATCGATGTACGAGGGTGGGGACCAAGGCGTTCCTTTCCGGCGTAACCACGCGCCGAGTCCGTTCGGTTCACGAACGGGCGAAAGGACGAGCCCGATGGCCAGGTTTCCTGACTCGCGGATCACCGCGGAACGGCATCGCCTTCCCGCACTCAGTCGAATGCAGTGACGGGCGTCCTCGCCGGGGTCGGCTGTTCGAGCCGACTGTCGAGGGCGCCGGAGCGCCGTTCCACTCCCCACTTACAGTGGCGGGACCGTGTGGGCTTCACACCCACTTCCCTTGGCCGCCGGGAAGCGTCGAGTTGCAGCCTCGGAGTATAGCATGGCCTGTCGCCTGCGTGTCGACGTCCGCCAGGCTCAGCGCGACGCTGGGCTGGTGGGCGGAGTCGAAGGGCGGTTGCCTGGGGGAGCGGCTCCGTCGTACGATGTCCGTTCTGAAGCGCCTCGCGAGGCAGAGACCTTTGGAACCATGCGTTCACGGCTCGAAACCACAGGATTGCTCGACATCGCCGACAAGCTCGACGCCGGGATCCGGCTCGACCTGGACGACGGCACGCGTTTGTTCGCCTGTCCGGACCTGCTCGCCGTCGGCTGGCTGGCCAACCGCGAGCGAGAGAAGCGACACGCCGGTCAGACTTTTTTCAATCACAACATCCGCATCGAGGCGACCAACGTGTGCGTGGCGAGCTGTTTGTTCTGCTCGTTCGCGCGGTTGCAGCCCGGAGACGACGGCGCCTACACCCTGAGCCTCGAAGAGGTGTGGGACAAGCTCCGCGCCAGGCAGCACCAGTCGATCACCGAAGTGCACGTCGTCAACGGACTCCACCCCGACCTGCCGTTCGACTACTACCTCGAGTTGCTGCGGGGCCTGAAACGGATTCGTCCCGATGTGCATCTCAAGTGTTTCACGGCAGTCGAGATCGCCTTCTTTGCCGATCTCTATGGTCGTACCGATGAGCAGGTGCTCACCGAGCTGATGGCGGCCGGACTCGACTCGTTGCCGGGGGGCGGCGCCGAGGTATTCGCCGAACGGGTGCGCAGCAAGCTGTGTCACGACAAGTGCGGCACCGAGCGGTATCTGGACATCCATCGGACGACGCACCGACTCGGCATGCGGTCGAACGTCACAATGCTCTACGGGCACATCGAGACCGCCGAGGAGCGGGTCGATCACATGCTGCGGGCTCGGGCGCTGCAGGACGAGACCGGCGGGTTCCAGGCGTTCATTCCCCTGGCATTCCACCCGGACAACAATCAGATGCGCAAGCTGCCGGCACCGACCGCGGCCGACACCCTCCGCGTGCACGCGGTCGCTCGGCTGATGCTCGACAACGTGCCGCACATCAAGGCGTTCTGGGTCGCCACCGGGGTCGAGACGGCCCAGACGGCGTTGTGGTTCGGGGTGGACGATCTCGATGGTACGGTGCAGGAGGAGCAGATCTACCACATGGCCGGCGCGCGCACCCCGGCGGCGCTGACGACCGATGACATCAGCCGTCTGATCCGGGTTGCGGGCCGCGAGCCCGTGGAGCGCGACACACTCTACAACGTTGTTTCGATGTCGGCGTGAGCCGGCGCTCGACCGGGTGTCATCCTATCCGGTAGAATTCAGCCGCCGCGTGTCCCTGCCGACCGGACAAAGGTCATCCCGCAGCATTCGAGTCCCTCAACCCTATTCGAGAAAGAGAGTTTCCCATGGCGCACGAACTTCCCGCGTTGCCTTACGGCTTTGACGCCCTGGCCCCGCACATCGACGAGCAGACGATGCGCATCCATCATGGCAAGCACCACGCGGCTTACGTGGCCAAGCTGAACGGTGCGCTCGAGGCGCATGCTGGCCTGCAGAGCAAGAGCGTCGAGGAGCTCGTGGGCGACCTCGATGCGCTGCCGGAAGGGATTCGCACCGCCGTCCGCAACAACGGCGGTGGCCACGCGAACCACACCCTGTTCTGGCAGGTCATGGCGCCGGGTGCCGGCGGCGCGCCGACCGGTCAGATCGCCGACGCGATCAACGGCGCCTTCGGGAGCTTCGACAGCTTCAAGGAGCAGTTCGCGGCCGCGGCGGTTGGGCGTTTTGGCAGCGGTTGGGCGTGGCTTGTCGCCGACGGCGGTTCCGTGTCGATCGAGTCGTCGCCCAACCAGGATTGTCCGGCGATGAGCGGCAAGACCGCGGTGCTCGGGCTCGATGTCTGGGAGCACGCCTACTACCTGAACTACCAGAACCGTCGACCCGATTACATCGCCGCCTGGTGGAATGTCGTGAACTGGCCGGAAGTGAACCGTCGTCTCGGTTAATCCGTTGGTGGAGGGAAGACTCGATGGATGGAGGTCGGGCTGCGCCGTCCGCACCCGGCCTCTCCTTCTCCCGCCTCCTGACTCCTGTGTCCTGACTCCTGATGCGCGCGCACAGCGCGCGACCCCATGACCCTGTCTTTCGTACTCTTCCTGTTTCTTGCCCATCTCGGTATCGGCATCGTCTTCACGCTGCTGCTGGTCAACCGCGAAGCCGGCGTGAAGTTCTTTCGATTCAATGCCGGCCTGGCCGGTACGTTGCTCCTCGTGGCGCTCGCGTTCCGGCCCGACGAGGTCGTCCTCTCGTCTGACGCGCAGGGTCTCGCGTTTCTCGCCGTCATCGTGGCCGCGGCCGCCAGCCTGCTCTACTGGGCCACCATCGGTCGAGTGGTCTACGTGCTGCGGACAATCTTGCTGTCGACAGCGGTCGCCGCCGGTGGCATCGCGCTCGTAGCCCAGGCCCTGGCCATCTCCGCCGGTGCCTCGACCCTGGCGGCCGCGCTGACGGTCGCGAGCTTCGCAACCTCGACCGCGCTGCTTGGCGGCAGCTGCACCGCGATGAGCCTGGGGCACTGGTATCTCGTGCTGCCCAAGATGCCGGTTGCCCACCTGAAATCGGTGGTGAAGTTCCACATCGGGACGACCGCCGCGCGCATTCTGGTGGTGTCGGTCGCCGTGTGGTGGGCGATCGTGGTCGCGGAGCTGCCGGAACCAGGTTTCGACCGCTACATCTTCTCGATCGATGGGGTGTTCTTCTGGCAGCGCATCCTGTTCGGTCTGTTGGGTCCGGCCGTCCTGGCCTATATGACTTGGGAAACCGCCAAGATTCAGGCCACCCAGTCGGCCACCGGCATTCTCTACGTTGACTTCTTCACGGTCATGGTCGGCGAGGTGCTGGCGAAGTATCTGCTCCTGGCCACGACGGTGCCCGTGTAGGCTCGAGAAGTCAGAAGTGAGAAGTCAGAAGAAAGACACAGCAGCAGGAGAAGCCTGACGGCTGCGCCGGCATCTGTTCAACGGTAGCCAAGCCCTTCACGGCGACCGTGTGTCAGAGTAGCAAGGCCCTTTAGGGCCGCCAGTGTCATCGCATGGAAGTCACCGTCCGTTGTCATCAGTGTGGGAGCGCGCTGCCGGTCACACCGGCCGAGGAATCGGCGCAGATCGACTGCGGCAGTTGTCGGCAGGCGTTCATGCTGACTTTCTCGGAGGCTGTCCGAGCCGACCGCCAAGTCGACCGCTGTCCGGTGTGCGAGGGCGGTGATTTCTACAGGCGAAAGGACTTCGACCCCAAGCTCGGGGTGACCGTCGTCGTCATCGGCGCGCTGATCAGCGCCGGGTTCTACTACTTCGGTCTGGACCTTATCGCCTACGGCGTTCTCGCCGCCGCCACGCTAGTCGACTTCTTCATTTACGGCCGTCTCAGCGACCTGACCGTGTGCTACCGCTGTCATGCGGAGTTCCGCGGCGGCTACCAGCAGACGGCCGGCGCTTTCGACCTACACACCGCCGACCTGCTCGAACCCGAGTACGAGCGCAAGGTCGGCAAACGTTAGTGCACTAGCGCTCCGTTCTTGCCACCTGATGGAGCGGATTTGTTCCCATCGCGTCGCCTTCCGATTGGGGATTTTCCCCGCCGTCACGGGCGGTTGTCCGTCGTCGCCGCCGGGGGCGCCCGGCTAGGCGCACCACCCGTCGGTGGCTGGCCTAGCGGCGCGGAACGGAGCATGCATTGCCTATATTGGAGGACCGCATGTTCAAGCACATCCTGCTTCCAACCGACCTGAGCGAACGTGCCGAACGCGCCGTCGATGTTGCCATCGACCTGGCGAAACAGGCCGGCGGTACCGTCACGCTGCTCCACGTCATCCAGACGATTCAGGGGGTCGAGTTCGACGAGATGCAGTCGTTCTACGCCGAGCTGGAGAGTCGTGTGCGTAAGCGGCTTGCCGCGCTGGTTGCCCGGCACACCGATGCCAATGTAGAAGTGCGGATGGAAGTGGCCTACGGCGTACCGGCGGCTGAGGTCTTGCGGCTCAGTGAGGAACGGGGAATCGACCTGGTGGTGCTCGCGTCGCACGCGGTCAGTCGGGACGATCCCGCGGCGGGCTGGGGAACGCTCAGCTACAAGGTCGGTCTGCTGGTGGCCTGCCCGGTGCTGCTGGTGAAGTGAGGCGGGCGACGGGGATGCCCACGTAGACGGCGCCGCCGTCCAGTCGGCTATGCTTCGGCACGAGGCTGAGCGCGCCGATCTGACAGTCTGGGCCCGCCTCGACGTCGATGTTGACCACCGTGCCAAGACCGATTGTCACGCGATCGCCTAGCCGCACCGGGGCGGTCTTGACCAGACCGCCCTCGACCGTGTGGCCGGAGACGTGCACGTCGGAGCCAATCACGACATCGTCTTCGAAGATGAGCTGGCTGTGGTCGCTGACCGCCAGGCTGTTGACATAGACCCGACGCCCGAGCCGTGCGCCGTTGAGTCGCAGATACGCGGTCCACAGCGGAGAGCCGCGAAACAGCGTACCGGCGAAGAACCGCACGATGTGGATGGCAACCATGTAGCGAACCCAGTCGAGCAACGGCCAGTCGAGATCGGCAATCCGCATGTCGGCGCGCGGTGGCGTTCGCCAGCCGGTGAGTTTCGTCGCCAGGGGTGACAGACCCATCAGGAAGAGAGCGAACAGCACATACGACGGCGCGACCATGAGGCTGAAGACGAGAAGCCGCGTGGCCGGACCGGGGCCCTGCCAACCGATGAGTCTGGACCAGAGCAGCATGACCGGGAGCACCGCCAGACCGCAGACCGCGCCCTGGACGGCGCAGATGGTGACGACGGTCCAGGCGACACGCCAGGCACCGGTTAACCGCCCCGCGCGGCCCGCAATGGAGTCTGTTGTCATGTCCGAGGGCGGGTGTTCTGCTGGCCCGGTGTTGCACGTCCTGCGTCAGGATCGGTGGCGATGAGCGTGGAGTCAAGGGGCGATTACGACGACCGCCTGCAGATTCGTGGCGATGGAACACCGCTGGTGTTGGTTCCGGGACTCGACGGCACCGGGCGGCTGTTTCATCGTCAAACCGGGTTGTTGGCCCGTTCGCATCGCGTGGCGACCTACGCGCTCAGGGACACGGCGCCGACCATGGAGTCGCTCGTCGAGGATCTGTTGAAGGTGGTCACCACCGCGGCGGGAACGTCCGAGCGCGCAATCGTCATCGGGGAGTCGTTCGGCGGCGCGTTGGCGCTGACCTTCGCTCTCGCCCACCCGGAGCGCGTGCGGGCGCTCGTCATCATCAACTCGTTCTCGCACTTCACACCGCAGTTCCGGCTGCGACTGGCGATTCACGGCCTGCGGATGGTGCCCTGGGGTGCGATGCCGCTGGCGAGACGGATGACGGCGTTTCGCCTCCACTCGAAGCACACCCACCGGCGCGACGTCCGGAAGTTCATTACGGCGACGCGCTCGGCTACCAAGGATGGGTATCTCGGCCGTCTCCGGCTGCTCACGCGCTACGACGTCCGCCACCGTCTGGGCGAGGTGGTGTCGCCGACTCTCTTCGTGGCCGCCGAGCTCGACCATCTGGTGCCGTCGCTCGAGCAGGCACGCTACATGGTGGCTCGTGTGCCCGGGTCGACGCTGAAGATCCTGGAAGGACACGGCCACATTTGTCTAATCGCGCCAGACCTGGACCTATCCGACATCTTGCACCAGTGGCAATCCCGCCGCCTGAAGCCTGAAGCCTGAAGCCTGAAGCCTGAAGCCTGAAGCCTGAAGCCGGCAGGCTGACGCCGCTCGACAGCCTGTCAAAACAGCTTCACCTCGACCGTCTCACCCTCCTCGACGACGTCGGTCTGAGCCGGAATCTCGATGTAGCCGTCGGCCTGCGACATGCTCGTGATGTCGCCCGATGCCTTGAAGGCGGGCACGGCGAGCCCGTCGACGACGCGGACCGTGTAGAACTGGTGTCGATCGGTGGTGGAGACGAACCGCTGCGAGGCAGGCACCGACACGGTGCGGAACCGATAGACAGGCAGACGGGCCAGTCGTCGTAGCACCGGCACAAGCAGGATGTAGGCGTTCGACAGACAGGAGGTGGGGTAGCCCGGCATCCCGAGCACCGGGATCGAGCCGATGGTGCCGAACGCGGTCGGTCTGCCCGGCTTGACCGCGATGCCGTGAAACAGAATTTCCCCCTCGCGTTGCATCACGTCGAGCGTCAGGTCACGCTCGCCCACCGAGCTGCCGCCCGAGAAGACCAGGATGTCGTGCTCGAGACAGGCGTCCACCGCGGCACTCAGCTCGTCGAGATTGTCGCCCGTCGTGGGGAACGGAACCGGCACGCCCCCGTGCTCCCTGACGACCGAGCCGAGGGTGAAGCGGTTGATGTCGTAGATTTGCCCGGGACCGAGCGGCTGCCCCGGGGCGATAATCTCGTTACCGGTCGAGATGAGGGCCACGCTCGGGCGGACGTAGACGTCGATCTCGGCAATTCCCAGCGCGGCAATCGAGCCCACCCGGCTCGGTGTCAGCAGATCGCCCGGTCGCAGTAGCTCGGTCCCGTCGGTGATGTCGGCACCACGGCGCCCGACGTGCTGGCGCGGGTGCACCTGGGTGAAAATGGCGACCTCGTCGCCGTCACGGCGGTCTGTCTCCTCGACCATCACGACGGCGTCGGCGCCCGCCGGCATCGGGGCGCCGGTGGCAATCTGCGTGCACTGACCCGGCTCGAGCGTTTTCGACGGGAGACCACCGGTGTGCACCGTCTCGACGCACTCGAGGCATCGCGGGTTCGTCCGGCTGGCACCGAACGTGGTGTCGGCGACCACGGCATAGCCGTCCATCGCCGCCCGGTTGAAGGGTGGGACGTCCTGGTCGGCCACCACGGCGGTGGCGAGCACGCGGCCCACGCTCTCGTCGAGGTCGATCCGTTCCGTGCGATCGAGCGGTACCGCCGCCGCCGTGGCCAGCGTCAAGGCCTCTTCGAGCGGGATCGTCTTCGTGATGGGCCGCATCTTCGTGCCGGTCATCGTGTTGTGCCCGCCCCGCTTTACCGCGTCACTTCCCGCACGAGATGTCCCAGTTCCGGGAGCACCAGCTTGGTCATTCCCAGGCGGACAGCGTTCTGCGAGCCGGGGAGCGAGATCAGGATCGTGCCGCGCGCCGTGCCGGCGCACGCCCGTGACAGCATGGCGGCCGGGCCGATCTCCTCGAAGCTCAACGCCCGGAACAGTTCGCCAAACCCGTCAAGCCGCTTCTCGATCAGCTCGCTGACCACCTCATAGGTGCCGTCGCGCCGGCTGAGGCCGGTCCCGCCGGTCGTAATGACCGCCTGGACCTCCTCGGCATCGAGCTGCCGCTCGATCGCGGCGCGTAGCGTGACCGCTTCGTCGGGCACGATCGCGTGTCCGACCACCTGGTGGCCGTCACCGGCGAGCACGTCACGGAGCAGCCGTCCTCCGGTGTCGTTCTTCTCGGTCCGGCTGTCACTGACCGTCAGGACGTAGCAGCGAACATGTTGCGGCGATGCGGCGCGATGTTCCTGGTGACTCATGTACGAAATGATAGCCGAACAGCCCCGAAGCCCGGTGCAAAGTGCAGGGTCCCGCTGCTTTTTCTCCTTGCGACGGGGAGTTTGGTCTACCATCCGGGACGTGCGACCTTCACTCCGCGTCGGCGCTCTCGGGTGTGTCGTTGCCACCGCGATCCTCACGGCCACGGCCGCCCCGCAGCTCGATGCCCCGGCCGCGCGCTGGGTGGCATCGACACTCGAAGGGATGACGCTCGACCAGAAAATCGGTCAGCTCATCATGCCCTCGTTCCGGTCGACCTATCTGAGCAGCGATAGCACCACCTACGACGAACTCGTGTCGCTGGTCCACGAGCAGCACGTCGGCGGGTTTCTGTTGTTCGCGGGCCGCGAGCCGGCGCCTGACGTGTTGCTAGGTGCCGGCTACGCCCGTGGCGTGCCCGGGCAGCCGCTGGCCGCCGCGTCGATTACGAACCGGTTGCAGGCGATTGCCGCCCTGCCGCTGCTCAACGCCGCCGATTTTGAGACCGGTGTCGGGTTCCGTATCGGTGGTGCCACGACGTTTCCGCGGGCGATGGCGTTCGGGGCGGCGGACGACGAGGGGTTGGCGTTCGAGGCGGGGCGTATCACCGCGGTCGAGGCGCGTGCGCTCGGCATCCACGTGAACTTTGCGCCAGTGGCCGACGTCAACAACAACCCGCGCAACCCGGTCATCAACACCCGGTCGTTCGGCGAGGATCCGGTCATGGTGGCGCGGTTGGCGGCCGCCTATGTCCGGGGGCTGACCGCGGGCGGCATGGTCGCCACGGTGAAGCATTTTCCGGGACATGGCGACACCGACGTCGATTCGCACCTGGGCCTGCCGCTCATCGCGCACCCGCGCGAGCGACTCGATCGGGTCGAGCTGCCGCCATTTCGTGCTGGCATCGACGCCGGTGCCGGGGCGGTGATGACGTCGCATATCGTGCTGCCGGGACTGGAGCCGGACCCGGCGCGGCCAGCCACGTTCAGTCGGCAAATCGTCAGCGGCCTCTTGCGCGAGGAGCTGGGATTCGACGGACTCGTCTACACCGATTCGATGCGAATGCGAGCAGTCACCGACCTGGCGGCGCCGGGTGACGCGGCGGTGGACGCGGTTGGCGCGGGGCACGACGTCGTGATTCATTCGCCCGACGACACGGCGGTGTTCAACGGCTTGAAGGCGGCCGTCGAGCAAGGCCGCATCACCGAGGCCAGAGTGGAGGCTTCGGTCCGGCGCCTCCTTGAAGCGAAGGCCCGGCTCGGGTTGCATCGCACCCGCGCAGTGAGCCTCGACACGTTGCCGCTCATCGTCGGTACACGCGCACACGAGGCCGTGGCGGCCGAGGTGAGCCGCCGCGGCATGACGCTGATCAAGGACGAGCGGGACGATGTGCCGTTACGGGCGCCGCGACGCGCGGCAATCCTGTACTTGTCGGTGCTCGACTACCCGTCGGGCTGGGGGAACGGCGTGCCGAGTCGCACCTTCCTGTCTGAGCTGGAGCAGCGTTGGCCCAACGTGACGGCGGTCGAGGTGTCCGACCGCACGTCACCCGACGAGCTCGAGCTCTTGCGCGCGAGCATCGATCGCTATGATGCCGTCGTCGCCTCGGTGTTCGTGCGCACGGCGTCGTTCAGCGGGCGCATGGACCTGGCCGAGGGACTGATCGAGCTGCTGCGGAGCGTCGCGCGACGTAGCGAGGCGCGCCGACAGCCGTTCGTCACGGTCTTCTTCGGGAATCCCTACGCCGCGACATTCTTACCCGAGTTGCCTGCGATGCTGCTGACCTACGATTTCTACGACCTGGCCGAGGCCAGCGCAGTCAGGGCGATCGCCGGTGAGGCCCCGATTGGAGGCCGGTTACCGATTGCGCTGGGCGAGCAGTTCCCGGTGGGACATGGACTGGTCCGCACCAGCCCGGTACGCTGAATCGGGCACGATCGGCACGAGGAAGGAAGGACGCGGATGGCCGCAACGCTGACGATTTATCACAATCCGAATTGAAGCACCTCCTTGTTTGCCTTGGCGGCCGCCAAGGAAGAAGGCCTGAGCCACGAGACGGTGCTGTATCTGGAGCAACACCCGGACCGAGCGGCGTTGCGGGACTTGGTGTCGAAACTCGAAGATCCGGTCGAGGACCTCGTGCGCAAGGACTCGAAGTTCAAGAAGCTTGGCCTGGATCCGGAGGCCTATGTCGGCAATGCTGGGGCGGTCGTCGACCTGCTGGAATCACACCCGGCGCTTTTGCAGCGGCCAGTGCTGGTCAGGGGCCGCCGGGCAATCATTGGCCGTCCTCGTGAGCGCGTCGGCGATTTTCTTTCCTGAACCTGGCGTCGTCTTGGTCGGCTGAGTCGGGCGCGCGGGCTGCTAGGGCACGACCGTCACCGTAACGTCCTCGGAGGTGCCGAGCGCGCCGTCACTAGCGAGACAGCGCAGCACGTAGGTGCCCGGCTCGTCGAACATCACCTCGGTCGCCCACCCGCCGTCGGGAGGCGCCTCCGGTGTGGTCCAGCCTGGCGACCAGGGGGAGTTCGCGCCGGCCCGCGTGTCTTCCCACACTTTGGCCTGCGGCGGGTCGAAGCCGACTTGTCCGTCGCCCCGGAAGACATACCACGAGACGCGCAGTCCGGTGGAGCTGCCGACGGTTACCTGGACCGGCGGCCGCCAGGGGTTGGTCCGGCGCGTTCGCCGCGGCTTCGGCACTCCGTCGTCGCTGGCCACCGCGACCAGCGCCAGCGACTCGCCAACGCGCACCCGTCGATTCCGGGCGCCCTCGATCCGGAGAACCGGCGCCTTGTTGGCTCGAATAATCGGGTCGCTCCGACCGGCGCCGAGCGCGCCCTGTTCGGATGCCTGCACGAGGTCGTCGACGAAGTAATCGCTCCGGAGCGTCGCATAGGCCCGCTCGGTCTTCCCGGCGGTTGTCAGCGTCCAGACCATTTCGTCGTCTTCGTCGAAGCCGTCAGGTATCGGGACTCGGAAGACGAACCGGTTGCGGCGTGGCAGGAAATGCGTCGGCTGCCCTTGGTCCGGTCCGCCCGGCTCGATGCTGTTGTCGGGTCCGGCGGGGACGTCGACCTCCTCCTCCCAGTTGCGGCTCATATATCCGAACATGAAGTATCGGCTGCCATCCTCGTCCTGCTCCCAGCCCTCGTAGGCTGGGGACACGTTCTGCCCGTGCAGGTAGTTTGGACGGGTCTGCGCATTCGCCGCGCCGCTCAAGGCCGGCACCAGCAGCACCAAGGTCAGGACGCGAGTCCTGGTGTTCTTCGAGTTTCCAAACAACACTGTGTTCGACCTTCCTCTTCCCCTGACAGTGCCGCGCACCACTGGCGGGCGGGCCTGTTGTCTCGCTGCTACCGGGCCGCGGGTGACGTGGACGCAGACGTGCTGCCGCTCTCCGCTTCATCCGCGGTCTCGTCCTCATCGTCCTCGGCATCGTCGTCAGCATCGGCGTCGCTGGGCCGTCGCTGATATTCCTCTGGCAGCGCGATGTCGTCGTACGGGCACAGCGGACAGCCCAGCGTGTGGTCGTTCGGGCCCAGCTCGAGCCGCTCGCGACGCTCGGCCATCTCGGCGATGAACTGCTCGTCAGACAGCTCCACGCCCAGCCCCAGGTCGATGAACATATTGGTCACCGACCGGTTGCCCGACCCCTGCCAGTTGCGCGGGTCCGGGATGTTCCGGTTGGCCGGCGAGTTATTCATGTAACCGGTGATATGCAGGATGGTGCCCTTTGGCAGCAGCGGCGCGTAGTCTTCCTCGTACTCGTAGGTGCGTACCCAGTTGTGGTCGTAGCCGACACAGGTCAGCGTCTCGATGTTCATTCCCCAGATCGCCTCGAGACACATCCGCTCACCGGGTGCGTGCAGATGCGGCTCGAACGAGGTGATCTTCTGGTTCTGCTGCAGCACCGTGTAGGCATGCAGCTCCTGGTCGGTCTCCATCGGTCGGAGGTCTATGTCGAGTGCGTTACCCAGACCGCGTCCGACGCGCTTGTAATCCGGCTCGTAGTCGGCGGGGTGGAACTTCCAGCCAATCTCCAGGTGCCCGGTGGTGTCGCGGCCGTTCGAGTGCAGGTGGAGCGAATTGGAGACGACGCTCGAGTTGGCCGACAGCAGCCGGCCCGCCTTCTGGTCGAAGATGTCCGCGTTGCGGCCGACTTCGTGCACCGGCCAGCCGGTCGTGGTGCCGCGCTCCCGCTGGTCGTCCTGCTCGACGTCGTCGCCCACGACCTGGGTGCTCCAGATCATGTGGTGATAGATGAACCGACCGCCCACCGTGTCGCGGCTCTGGGCGGCGAGGTCGACGTCGTTGATCTCCTTGAACTCCAGGGCGGCTACATACCGGTCTTCGGTAATCCCAACCGGGGTCGTCTCGATCTCGCCCCACCAGTCCGGTGCGGTTCCCTTCATCGTGATGTCGGGTAGCACCGTGATCAGATCCGGCTCGCCGATGCTCCACGCCGAGGTGTTCCAGTCAATCGGTTCGGGCAGGTCGACCGGGTTCCCCTCCGGAGCGCCGTTGTCGGCCCAGGCGGCGATCTTGGCGATTTCCTCCTCGGACAGTGAGGGATCGTTCTTGTAGCGCTGGATGCCGATATCGTGTTCGAGATACCAGGGCGGCATGACACCGGCGCGGGGCCCGACGCCGGTGCGCATCTTCATGGCCCGGGCCCAGGGCCGGGCCTGCTGATACGTCAGCAGCGACATCGGGGCCACGGAATCGGGACGATGACAGGTCTGACAGCGCCGCTGCAAGATAGGCGCGATGTCCTTGGTGTAGGTCACGTCCTGGTGTTCGGCGGCAGCCGTCTGTCCGGCAAGCGCCGTCCCGGGCATTGCCAGGCCGGCCAAGCAGGCCACGCCTGCCAACCTTGCCAATCTGATGAAGATTGCGCCACAGATGTGCGATCGTTGTGTCACGCTGAGCCTCCAGTTGCCAGAAAACGAGCGAACTCCTGATGATACCTGACCCTCCGCCCAGTGAACCTGGAAATCTGGATCGAGCTGTTATGCGGACACCGTTTGGCCTCCCTGGCGGATGCTATACTGACCACTCGGCGCCAGCACCGCGCGAGCCTGCCGGCGACCCCCGCGTCACGTCTTCACCCACGCGCCCTTAGCTCAGCTGGATAGAGCGTCTGGCTACGAACCAGGAGGTCGCAGGTTCGAATCCTGCAGGGCGCGCCATTCTTTTCAAGGGGTTACGGGGACGGCCCCGCCGTGAGGCGGGCGACTGTGCCCGATTCTGTGCCCACCCTGCTCCAGTTGTTGGCCTGATGACGGGCAGACAAGAGCCTCTTCCACCGGGTCCGAGTCGGTCAACATGCGAGCACCGCGCCTCAGAACCCCCAATCGTCAAGGTTTTCCCTGAAGTGCCGGAGGGTCTCGCGCCTGTTCAGGTGATCCGGAAGCGCGCGGGTCAACCGCACGGAGGGGTCAAATCCTCGTTGCCGCGAGTGTAGTCGGATCAGCTCGCGGGTGATTACGTACTCAGCAACGGTAGGGTGCGCTTG
>MPLZ02280459.1_pt1 | contig 71116 bp, 63 predicted proteins | sample 1617311 | NCBI WGS metagenome assembly MPLZ02 (sample SAMN05944806, study PRJNA350692) | marine metagenome | biome: marine; feature: ODZ; material: water; isolation source: 160 m water sample filtered on 0.2 um supor filter | place: Pacific Ocean | collected 2012-04-08 | depth 160m m | reverse complement strand
GCGCGCTTCGCACCTGTACGGGGTGGCTCCCCCGCAGCTGGACTTGTGCGGCGACCGGCGGGCGCAGCGCCCCGTACCGGGGCCTCTTCCCCTCGCCCCCTCTATTTGACAGAATGCCTACTTATCGGACCCAAGGAAAACGCAGCTTGAACTTCCTATCTGCCTCGTTCATCGTCATGCAGGTTCTGCCTTCGGCGCCTCGGCGAATAGCGCGACGACTTCGGGCTGGCCCACCTCGAGCGAAGCGGTGCGCGGCAGCTCGGCCAGATTTCGGGTGGCTCGGAGCCTGATGTACGCGTCGTCGCGGTACGCCACGTTGTATTGCAGGACGACCCGGATGCGCATGCCGGGTGCGACCCCGAAGACCAGTGCAGCGGGCGTGCGGAGGGGCTGCGAGATCGCCATGCGGGCGGCATGGGAGCGCGCGGGGTGCCGTGCAACAGGCGCGGTGGGCCCTATACTCGGCGCCCGGTACGACGCCGGAGCCCGGCGCGCAGCCGATGGTGGGGTCAGACTCATGATCAGGCGTGCAGAATTACGCGACTCGATCGAGCGGGTCGTTCGGCGGCTCTACCTCCGCACCTGGCGCTGGAACCAGAGGCGGCGTTACCGGGGAAGCTCACCGCGCGAGGTCTTCTCCGACATCTACGAGCGGGGGCTGTGGGGCGAGAGTCTCGATGATTTCTCCTCCGGTGGTGGGACCATCAACGAGAAGTACGTCGACCCCTATGTTCGGCTCGTCGCGGGGGTCGTCGACGATCTCGGCCTGACGCGCACTCGGGTGGTCGACCTCGGTTGCGGTGACTTCATGGTCGGCCAGCGTTTGCTGGCGAGCGTGGGCGATCGGATCGAGTACCGGGGACTGGACGTCGTGCCGCGCTTGATCGATCGCAACCGCGAGCGCTTCGGTGCCGCGGCAGTCCAGTTCGAATGCCTGGACGCGATCGCCGAGCCGTTGCCCGAAGGCGATCTCTGCCTGATTCGCCAGGTATTCCAGCACCTCTCGAACGAACAGGTCGCCAGCGTGCTCGCGAAGCTCTCGCAGTACCCTCTCGTGCTCGTGACCGAGCACCAACCCACGGACTTGGCCGCAGCGCGCCCTAATCTCGACAAGCTGCACGGCTTCGACACGCGTCTGGGGCGGGGCTCCGGTGTCTTCCTCAAGCCCCCCTCCTTCTCGGTGAACGCCATCCAAGCCTGGAGCTCGTGCTCGAGGTGGAGTACTGCGACTTCGACGACCCGGTCGACCAGGGCGTCCTGCGCACCTATGCACTGCGGCCGCCCGCGAGCCGGGCCTAGGTGTACAACCTGTTTAGGTCCCACACCTAGACCAGCTCCGCCGCGTCGTCTTCCGTGCTGCCGGCGAGCTCCCGCTAGGCCGCTCCGTCGAGGAACTCTTTGAACCCGTACGTGGCGTGGGGGCCGAGGCAGATCTGCTCGAGGACCCCGACACCCGTGCGTTCGCCGCAGCGCGCGCGCACGACCTGCTGGATGTGCTGATTCTCGAGGGCCAGGGGCTCTGCGTCGTCGCACTTCCACATCTCGCCGGCGATCGCGAGTTCTCCCTTCCACTTGCCGTGCCCCCATTCGGGATGGGAATAGCCGCTGCCTTTCATGCGGTAGAGGATCATGGGCTCGAGTTCGATGTCGAGGCGCTCACCGGTCTTCGAGACCATCGCGATCTCGGCGGACGAGGCAACCCGCGTTCCCTTCACGTATTCGACGCGGTGTTCACACCCGCCCCAGATCTGGGTGCCCGGGTCGGTGACGCCGGGGATCGCATGGGGAGACGCGTAGGCGGGTACGACCTGCGCGTCCGCGTGCCACAGGAAACCGTTCTCGTCCTCGAATACGCCGAAGTGGGTGCACTGGTCTTCCCACTGGAGCGGTGCCCACAGGAAGAAGACCTGGTGCATCGCGACGACCGGTGCGCCCGGAGGCGCCGGGTCGCCCACGGGGCGCTGGCCCCAGGAGCGGTCCTTGGTGGCGTAGACCCGCGACGGATCGATCGGAACCTCTTTGCCGTCGTAGCGCACGACGCCCTGCCAGGTGCCGTACTGGGCGAAGCGCGTCGATTCCATGACGACGGAGCGGTCGCTGCGGAGCTTCTGGTAGCCCTCCTCCACGTTGGCCGTCCGTGGGATGAACGTGAGGTCGCACTCGATGCCCGTCTCGTTCTTTTCGATCACGAGCCGGCTCGAAAGCATCGGGCGGGTGATCTCGAGCCGGAAGGGCCCCACGGTGGTGTCGCTCGGCTCGGTGGATGCACGGCGCGACGCGTGGAACGCGTGCTGCTCGCCGTCTCGCACGATGCTGAACCCGCAGTCCAGGATGCCCAGGTTCGGGTACAGCGCCATGGCGATGCCGATGTAGAACTCGCCGTCTCTGTCGTAGCCGTTGTACCAGTAGCGGTCGTAGAGATTCCGCTCGCTCGAAACCTTGTGCGCGATCGGCTCGGGCGTCTGGTGGATCATGTAGTCGTCGAACTTGCTGAGCATGGTGCGTTCCCCTGTCTCAGGCCGGCATGCCGATGGTTTTCGTCTCCAGGTACTCCTCGAAGCCCTCGACCCCGTGCTCGCGGCCGACGCCGCTCTCCCGGTAGCCGCCGAAGGGAGAGTCGGGCGCGAACCACATGCCGCCGTTCACGCCCAGTGTTCCGGTGCGGATACGCTTCGCCACGGCTAGCGAGCGCTCGAGCGAGGCGCTGAACACCGCCCCCGAGAGCCCGTAGCGCGAATTGTTCGCAATCCGCACGGCATCGTCGTCGTCTTCGTAGGGAATCACTGCGAGCACCGGTCCGAAGATCTCCTCCTGGGCGATGGTCGAGTCCGGGTCGACGTCGGCGAAGAGCGTGGGTTCGACGAAGTACCCCTTGTCGAACTTCTCGGGGCGGCCGCCCCCCACGAGACAGCGGGCGCCCTCGGCTTTGCCCTTCTCGATGTAGGCGAGCACGCGGTCGCGCTGCCGTGCGCTCACGAGCGGACCCATGATGTTCGACATGTCCATGGGGTCGCCGTAGTTCACGTTCTCGAAGGCGGCCTTCACCAACTCGACTCCCTCGTCGTAGCGCGAGCGCGGGAGCAGCATGCGTGTGGTGATGGCGCAACCCTGTCCACCGTGCATGCAGGTCATGGAACCGGCGGGTACGACGGCTTCGAAGGCCGCGTCGTCGAGAATGATGTTCGCCGACTTCCCGCCGAGTTCGAGGAAGACCTTCTTCAGGTTCTCACTGCAGCGCTGCATGATGTGCTTGCCGACCGCGGTCGAGCCCGTGAAGCTGACCAGGTCGACCCGCGGGTCGCCCGTCAGCACATCTCCTATCTCTGCGGGGTCGCTTGCCGTGACGATGTTGAGCACGCCCGGGGGAAGGTCGGTCTCCTGGGCGACGATCTCGGCGATCAGGGTGGCAGAGTAGGGCGTATCGGGTGCGGGCTTCAGCACGGCGGTGTTTCCGGCCATCAGCGCGGGAACGATCTTCGACAGGTTCAGCATGAAGGGAAAGTTCCAGGGCGTGACGAGCGCTGCGACGCCGATCGGCTCCTTGTAGACGATGCGCTGGCTCTTCATGCCGAAGAAATCGTGCACGCCGAGTTCGCGTTCCCACTCGTAGCTCTCGGCCACCCCGATGTCCCAGAGCATGTCCTGGATGCACGAGTCCTGCTGGACGGCGTAGGTGAGCTGGATGGGGCAGCCGGCCTCGGCGACGATCAGCGGTCGCAACTGCTCCCGGTTTTTTTCGAGAGCGGCCTGGAGCTGGCGCAGGCAGCGCGAGCGCAGGTCGAGGTCGGTGGACCAGCCGGACTCGTCGAAGGCGCGCCGCGCGGCCCCGATGGCGGCGTCCATGTCGCTCGGGCTCGCGTCGGGAACCGGGCCGATGGGCTCCTCGGTGGCCGGGTTTACGTTGACGTAGGTGCGGCCCCCCTCGGCCTCTATGAGCTTGCCGTCTACGAGCAGGCGGCTTTCGTGCTGAGTCTGGGTCATGGCTGGCGTTCTCCTGTTGACGGGAAGGCGCAGGATACCGTCTCGGGGCGCTCCGCGCGGTAGTCGAATAGGCTTGGCAGACGTCAGAGCACGGCGCAACCCGGGTGCGTGCCGCTCGCCGCGAAACCCTTCCCGACCCGGGTCGAGGGGCTGCCTCGTTTTGCCGAGGCGTCGCCCGCAGCTTTCAACGAGTCGCCGAGGCCGGACGAAGCGGGCCGACGGCCGGCTAGCGCCCCACCAGCCCCGGTAGCCAGAGGCTGATCTCCGGAACGAAGGTGACGACCAGGAGCGCCCCGAGCATTGCGAGCACCATCGGGACGAGTGGGCGCACCACCCGGCCCACCTCGGTGCGGGCGACGGCGCAGCCCACGAAGAGGACCGTGCCGACCGGCGGGGTGCAGAGTCCGATGCACAGGTTCATCACCATGACGACGCCGAAGTGGATCGGGTCGACGCCGAGTGCGGTCACGACCGGCAGGAAGATCGGCGTGAAAATCAGGACAGCGGGCGTGATGTCCATGAACGTTCCGACCGCGAGGAGCGTGAGGTTCACGAGCAGCAGCACCGCGACGGGCTCCTGGCTCACGGCGAGCACCGCGGCGGCCACCTGCTCGGGAATGCGGTCGTAGGCCAGTACCCAGGAGAGTCCGGCGGAGGTGCCGATCAACAGCATCACGATGCCCGTCGTCGTGGCAGCGTCGAGCAGGATCTCGGGCAGGTCGCGCCAGCCGAGTTCTCCGTAAACGAGGCCGAGCAGCATCGCGTAGAGCACCGCGGCACCCGATGCCTCGGTGGCGGTGAAAAGCCCTCCGATGATTCCGCCCATCACGAGAACCGGGAGTCCGAGGCCCGGCAGCGCGGCGAGCAAATGCCGCGAGATTTGGCGCTCTCGCGGCGCGGCCCCGTCGCCCAGTGCGTCGCGGCCGCGGAGCACCAGTGCCGCGGCGGCCATCAGCGTGAGCCCCACGAGCAGTCCGGGCAGGTAGCCCGCCAGGAAGAGCGCCGCAATCGAAGTGCCGCCACTCGCGAGCGAATAGACGATCAGCACGTTGCTCGGGGGAATCACGAGTCCGGTCGTTGCGGATGCGATGTTAACGGAGGCGGTGAAGTCGCGGTCGTATCCCTCGGCCTCCATGCGCGGCCCCATGGCCGCACCCACGGCCGATGCCGTCGCTACCGCAGAGCCCGAGATGGCACCGAAGAGCATCGAGGCGATCACGTGGACGTGGGCCAGACCGCCGCGGGCGCTTCCGACGAGCGTCCGCGCGAGCTCGATGAGCCGCGCGGCTGTGCCGCCGCGGTTCGCAAGCTGGCCCGCCAGGATGAACAGAGGGATGGCGAGCAAGGGAAACGAGTCGAGGCTCGTCGCGATGCGCTGGGCCGAGGTGACGAGCGCGGGTCCGGCCGGGATCTGTGCGCACAGCGCGAGGGCGGCCGCGCTGCCCATGGCGAACGCGACGGGGACGCGGGCCAGGAGCAGGAGCGCGAAGGAAGCGCCGAGGAGCAGGGTCTCGTTCACGGGGTGTCCCCGCGCCGCGAGATCCGCCGCCACTCCGCATGGGCGTCAGACAAGGCGTAGAAGACGACGAGCCCGCCGGCGAGGGGCGCGGCCAGGTAGACCCAAGCGAGCGGCACACCCAAGGCCGCCGAGTGTTGTCCCAGCTCGGCCACGAGGCGGACCAGGCCGCCTCCGCCCACGACGAGGACGGCGAGGGCGAAGAGCGTCACGACGCCGTGGGCGAGCAGTGTGGATGCCGCGCGCAGCCGCCCTGTGCGCCCCGGGAGCAGGTCCACCGCCACGTGCAGGCGCTGTCCCGCCGCGTAGGCGCTCCCCAGCAGGCCCACCCACACCAGCAGGTAGCGTGCGAGCTCGTCGGTGAACGAGCTCGGACTCCCGAGCACATAGCGCGAGAGCACCTGCCACAGCACGTTGACGACCGATGCCGCCATCAGCACGACGAGCAGCGTGCCGAGAACCCGGTCGACGGCCGCTCGCACGCTCACGAGCCCGCCGCTTCGATCCGCTCGACCAGGCGCCCCAGGTCCGGGTCGGCACGGGCCTTGGCGCGCAGGCCTGAGGTGGCGGAGGCGAAGGGCCGGGGGTCCGGCCTCAGGATCTCGACGCCCGCGTCAGCCATTGCGCGCAGGGCCGCCAGGCTCGCATCCCGCCACAAGCGTCGCTGAAGCGCGCTCGACTCCCGTGCCGCCGCCTCGAGCCAGCCGCGTTCGCGCTCCGAGAGCTGCGCCCACAACCCGGTGCTCACGAGCAGCACGTCGGGCACGGCGGTGTGCGCATTCAGCGTGTAATGGCGCGCGACCTCGTAGTGGCCGGACAGGTGGAAGCTCGGCGGGTTGTTCTCCGCGCCGTCGACGACGCCCTGCTGGAGCGCGGTGTAGAGTTCGCCCCAGGCCAACGGTGTCGCAGCGGCGCCGAAGGCGCGCACCAGCGCCAGCGCGCTCGGGCTCTCCTGGGTCCGGATCTTGAGCCCGCGCAGGTCCGACGGGGTTCGCACCGGCCGATCGCGGGTGTAGAAGTTCCGGGTGCCGGCGTCGTAGTAGGCGAGGCCGCGGAGGCGTTCGTCTTCGGCCGCGAGCAGGATCTCGCCGCCGACGGAGCCGTCGAGCGCGTTCCAGCGGTGCGCGTCGTCGCGAAAGAGATAGGGCACGCTGAAGACCCGGAATTCCGGGGCGAAGCCCTCGAGTACGGCGGCCGACACCTTGGTCATGCCAAGGCTTCCGATCTGCAGCAACTCGAGGCATTCGCGTTCGCTTCCCAGCTGCTCGCTCGGGTGGATCTCGATGCGCAGCGCGCCATCCGAGCGCTCGTCCACGCTCGCGGCCATCGCTTCCATCGCCCGGTGCACCGGGTGGCTCGGGTCGAGCCCGTGTCCCAGGTGCACGACTCGCTCACTGGAACTGCCCGAGCACGCCAGGCCGAGCGCCAGGGCCAGGATCGCGCCTTGGCGGACCGGGATGGGAGCGGGCATGGCGACCTGGTGCATCCCTTGACGCGCTCCCCCGAGTCTCGCGGGTGGCGTTGCGTGCCTACGTGGATTCGAGCAGGCCGCGCAGCGCGAGATCGACCATGGGGCCCACCATGCGCGGCGAGATCCGGCCGCCGCGCGAGAAGACGGCGACCGAGATCGGGCCCACGACAATATCCGCCAGTAACTCCAGATCGACGTCGTCGGGGATCTCACCCCGCTCGACGCCGCGTTGGAGGATTCGGATCAACGGCTGGCGGCGTTGCTTCGCGACCGGGTCGTAGAACTCCGAGAGCGCCGGGTTGTGGGCCCGCTCGCCCGCGAGGCTCGGCATGACCGAGGCCAGGGGCGTGCTGTTGAAAGCATGGATGTAGGTGCGCAGCATCTGTTTCAGGTCTTCGGAGACGTTGCCCGTGTCGACTTCCTCGAAGCCCGGGAGCTGTCCGAACGCCTCGACGACCAGCGGGAGCTTGGACGGCCAGCGCCGGTAGATCGTCGCCTTGCCCACGCCGGCACGGCTGGCCACACCCTCCACGGTGAGGGAGGAGAAGCCCACCTCGACCAGCAACTCGATCGTCGCGTCGAGGATTGCCTGGTGCGCCTCCTCGCTGCGGGGGCGCCCGGCACTCTGTTGCCCGTCGTTCACGAGACCCACGGTGGCTTCGGCCCAGCGGCTCGATCGGAGTGGAGAGTCCCAGGCCCGCGTCGACCTTCTGCGTTGCGAGGCTTCATGGGGCCTTCCCTTCGGGCGCGTCTCCCGATCCGTCGCATTTGGGATTCGGTGTTGCGAACCGGTGACTCGTGTCCCAGGGGATCCGCTGTCTCCGCGGGTCGGGAATACGATACTATACGTTCCGTTATTGTTCCATTTTCACTTGGGGAGCAGCCCCGATGGCCGAGGCACCCGCACATTGGGATCTCGAGGTGGACTGGATCTCGATTGGATCGGGCCTTGGCGGCGTCTGCTCCGCCATCGCGGCCCACGATGCGGGCGGCGGGACTGTGATCCTCGAGAAGGCTCCGAAGTTGGGGGGCCTCTCGGGCTACGGTGGTGGGGAGGTCTTTGCGCCGAACAATCGCTGGATGCGCGAACTCGGCATCGAGGACAGCGATGAAGACGGGCGCGCCTATCTCGGCTTCGTCGCCGCCGGCTTCAATCGGCCCGAGCACTTCGAGAAGCTGTACACGACAATCGGGGAGGCGGTCGAGTACTTTGGGCGCGCGGCCGGCGTCCCATGGCTCTCCGTCGAGGGCCTGCCCGATTACTACTACCCGAAAGCGGTGGGCTCGCATGCGGGCGGCCGGTGCCTCTCGGTCGAACTCTTCGATGCGAAGCAACTCGGGAAGTGGCAGCTCGAGACCTACGCAATGTCGCCCCACATTCCGCCGGGTGCGCTCCACCGGGAGATGTATGCCTGGGGCGGGCTCTCGTCGGTCACGCAGTGGGACTACGAGCTGATCGGGAAGCGCATCGAGGACGACCAGCGCAGCATGGGCGCCGGGATGATGGGCTGGTTGATCAAGGCGGCCGTGGTAGATCGCGGGATTCCGGCGCACGTCGAGACGCCGGTCCGCGAACTCGTCACCGAGGCTTCGGGCGCAGTGATCGGGGTGCGCGCCGAGAAGGAGGGCTCTGACTTCTTCGTGAGGGCGGCCCGCGGTGTGGTGATCGCGGCCGGCGGCTATGACCACAACAAGAAGATGGCGTGTGCCTTCGAATCGATGCCCGACTGGAATACCTCGATCCCGCCCGGCATCGAGGGAGACAACATCGTGATGGGTACCGAGGTCGGCGCCTCGATCACCGCGGTGCCGACGAACAACCTGGCGATGTTTTACGGCTATCACATCCCCGGTGAGGAAGCAGAGGGCGCGCCGCTCTTTCGCACCGGCTGGGAGAGCGGCGTACCCCACGCCATCTGGGTCAACAAGAAGGGCGAGCGCTTCTGCGACGAGTCGACCTACAAGGACTACCAGCCACGGCTGCGCCACTGGGACGGGAGAACCCAGACGATGCCCAACATCCCGCCGGCCCTGGTCTTTGATCAGAATTACCGCGATCGCTACCCGGTCGGCTCCTACATGCCCGGCCAGGAGCTGCCCGAAGGGCTGGCCCATACGGCCGACACGCCCCGCGCGCTGGGAGAGAAGCTCGGTGTCGATCCCGAGGGGCTCGAGCGGACGATCGCGCGTTTCAACGACTGCGCCCGCAAGGGTGAGGATCCCGACTTCGACCGCGGCTCCTACGCGTGGTCGAACCGTCTGGTTGGGGACTTCGACTACCCGAACCCGAACGTGGCGCCACTCGACAAGCCGCCGTACTACGGCATCAACCTGGTCCCGGTCTCCGTCGGGGTGAACTCCCACGGCCTCGAGACCGATCTCGAAGGCCGGGTGGTGCATGTGCGTGGCCACGCCATTCCGGGGCTCTACGCCGTCGGGAATTCGGCGGCGCTGCTCGACCTGGGGGCCGGCTACCAGAGCGGCTGTTCCAACATGCGCGGGCTCACCTGGGGCTATATCGCGGGCCGCCATGCCATGGGGAAGGGCTGAACCCTGGCCCGGGCCGTGTACACGACCACTGCGAAGCTTCCGGTCGCTGCGATCTGGGACTTCGTGAAGGAGATGGACAACTGGGCCCCGTTCGTGACGGGTTATCAAGCCCACGAGAAGCAGAGCGAGACGGACTCGCTGTGGACCCTCAAGGGCGACGTCGGCGCGCTCGCCCGGGTGGTCCAGTTCCGGGTTCAGATCACCGATTGGAAAGGTCCTTCGCGAGTCGCCTTCGATCTGAAGGGTCTGAACGAGCCGCTCGAGGGCGGCGGCAGCTTCGAGATGCGGGCCTGCGAGAGCGAGGGCGTGGTGCCCGCCGGCTCGGCACCCGGGACGAGTCCGATCCTGCGCTTGTTCGAGGCGATTGCGCGCTGCTTGCTGCGGTTCGTCGGCGGGAGCACGCCTCGGCGGGCTGCGGGTGCCGAGGCCCGGCCCGGCGAGGGCGCGGCAGAACTCAGCTTCCGGCTCGAGGTCAATCCCGGCGGTCCGATGGCGCCGATGCTGAACGCACTGATGAAGCCGGCCATGCTGCCGGCCGCCGAGCAGCTCGCCGACGGGATCGTGGCGAGGCTCGAAGAGATCCACGGAACGAAGGCCTAGGACCGCAGCTTGACCGGGAGGGCGCGCTGGGTCGTCTTCGGATGCTTCATCTGCCAGCTGGCCCTCGGCTACGGCTACGTCTTCGGGCCGCTGCTCGCGGATATCACGGCGGATCTGGACCTGACGCGCTCCGCCTACGGGTCCGCACGGGTTGCCACTACCGTTGCCATGGCACTCGCGAGCCCGGTCGTCGGTTGGCTGGTGGTGCGGGTGGGCGCGCGGCCGGTGCTCGTCGCGGCCGTGCTCTTGATCGTCGTCACCTACGTGGGGCTGAGCCGCGCGTCGAGTCTCACCGACCTCTACGTGGGTTACGCGCTTCTCGGGCTTCTGACCGCGGGTCTCGGCGATGTGACGATCGGGGCCGTGGTGTCTCAGTGGGTGGTCCGCGGGCGGGGCCTCGCCCTCGGCATCGTCTACACCGGCTCGAACCTGGCCGCCGTCGTCTTCGTACAGGTGGCGACCTGGCTCGCGGTTCAACAGTCGTGGCGGACGGCGTTGCTCACCATCGGTCTCGGTGGTGCCGCCTTGATCCTGCCCTTCGCGGCAGGCGTGGTCCGCGATTGGCGGCCCGGGGATCCGAAGCCGGCACCGGCGCCGACGCCGCGGGGTGTGCTCGCTGCCGACGGGCCGCACATGACGTCGCGGGACGCCCTGCGCACGCGCTCCTTCTGGGTCCTTTTCGTCGCGCTCTTCTCCTTCTTCTTCTATGCCCTCGCGATTCTCGACCTCCTCGTCGTCTTTCTCACTGACGCCGGGATCGACCGCCAGACGGCTACGGCTTATTTCAGCTTTGCCATTCTGATGGGTCTTCTGAGCAAGGTGATGATGGGCTTATTTGCCGACCGCATGGCGGCGCGGGTTGCATTCATCCTGGCCTTCGGGCTGTTGGCGCTCTCGTCGCTGATCCTGCTGGCGCTGCCTGCGCCGGTCGTCCTCCCGGTCTTCGCGGTCGTGTTCGGCTTCTCGTACGCGGCCCGCGACGTGGTCTACCCGTTGATGATTGCGGAGTGCTTCGGGGTGCGGAACCTGGCCCCCATCTACGGGAACCTCATGACGGTGCTCCTGCCCGCGAGCGTGGGCCCGGCGTTTGCGCACTGGTGCTTCGACCGTTTCGGAAGTTACGAAATCGCCTTCGAGGTGTTCGTGGGGATGAACGCGCTGGTCTTCACGTCACTTTTTCTGCTGCGTCGGGAGCACCCCGAATGATCTTCTCACGGGGCTGAGCGTGCCGGGTTCTCGCATTCCCCCGACGACTAGCGTGTCGGCCCCTAGATGGGGAGCAGACCCCCCCGTGAAGCCCCGGTATCGCGGGTCCTTCGGGACCCGGCGCGGCTCAGCCGAGTGCGTCCGCCACCCGGTCGAGTTCGTCCGGGTCCGCGGTGGTGGGAACCAGGATCAGCTCGTCGCAGCCGAGGTCGGCCACCATGCGGGTGGCGTCTTGGAGCGCCCGAGGTGATGTGGTCGTGACGGTCGGTGCGAGCTTGCGGGCCGCCCCCTCCCCCATGAACTCGAGGTAGCGGTGCAGGTAGGCGTCGAGTTGGTCGCGCGCCCGGGGCCCCAGGGCGAACCAGAAGCTCGTGACCAGGCGCGGGGGCGTTTCGCGCCCCTCTTTCTTCCAGGCGCTGCGGGTCAACTCGAACTGGTTTGCGATCTCGGATGCTTCGGGTCCGAAGCTGAAGCCCGAGATGCCGTCGGCCCAGCCGGCCGCGCGGCGGATCGACCGAGGGTACATCGAGCCCGCGAGAAGCTCTGGGCCCCCCGGCTGGATCGGCAGCGGTTCGACGGAGCGCAGCGCGCCCTGCACCACGTTCTCGCCGCGCCAGGCGCGTCGCATCAGTTCGACGTGCTCACCCAACCTTCGCCACAGCCCCTTGTCGTACTCGGCGCCCACCGCGGCGTAATCCTCCTCGCGTCCGCCGACGCCGAGCCCGAGCGAGACGCGTCCTTGCGAGAGAACGTCGAGCGTCGCGATCTGTTTTGCGATGCGGACAGGGTTGTGCATGGGAAGCACCAGTACGGAGAAGACGATGCGGACGCGCTCGGTGACTGCGGCCGCCGCAGAGAGCGTCACCATGACTTCCGGGTTCGGGAAGGTGATCCGTTCGCCCGCTGCGAGGCTCGAGAAAGGGCCTGCATCGATGCGCCGCGACCATTCGAGGATCACGTCGCGGTCGAGGCCGCCCACCATCACGGGAAGATTCATGCCGATCTTCATCAGGGCAGAATGTACCCTCCTTTTCGAGAGTCGCGCACGGCCGCCCGAGCGGCTAGTGGAACGACGCACCGCCGAAGTCGTTCGATTCCAGACGCTCGGTGGCACCGGTGAGGCTAGAAGCCCGAGCCGGGGGAATCCCGTCCAGCGTCGTCCCTTCCCGGGCGCGCGATGATACGCTCGCGAGTGTGGTCGTGAAGATTCTCGGCATCTGTTTTCGGCACGTGCTGGAAGCGCGAAGCTCCGCCACACTCGCGCTGGGGATCGCGTGTTTTCTTGTGGGAGACGTCTCCGCGCAACCGAAAGGGTTGGCTCCAGCCGGAAGCCTCTCCAGGGGAGGGCTTCCGGCTGGGGCCGATCCGATTCCCTACCGCACCCTGACGCGCTCCGATTTCCGAGGCGTTGCGCCGCCGCCCCAGTTCGCCCGAGTGCGCGATCGCCTGGGCGCCGCCACCTGCGCCTACATCCCGTTGGCGCCGGAAGCTCGCTTAGAAACGAGGCGCGTGAACGACGGCGATGCACTCGTGTACCAGGCGGTTCCCTCGGGTCTGGCCTTCTACGCTCGAATGGACCGGGCGTGTTCGTGGTGGAATGCGAGCCAGAGCGTTCTCGCCAGGGAATACGTGCTCGAACACGAGCAGATCCACTTCGCTCTTTTCGAAATCGAGGCGCGTCGGCTCGACGCACGCTCGGGTGAGATTGCAGAAGCCGCCATCACGGTTGGCGACACCGCAGAGGAGGCAGCCGCCGCGTCTCAGGAAGCATTGGAAAACCGGCTCCGCCACGCCTTGCGCGCCGTGCTCGAGCGCAACGCCGCGTTCGACGAGGAAACGTCTCATGGCGAAGAGCCCGAGCGCCAGCGGAAATGGTATGACCGCATCACGCGAGAACTCCGCGATGCGGACTATTGATTCCCCTCTTCGCTCCAGAAGCGTTGCCAACTCGAGAGGCTTTCGGGGATCGTGCCTCGCCCCGTGGTGCCGTGGGGCCAGTCGACCGGCGGTTGGTCCAGCGGGCTTTTCTCCTGATGTGCGGCGTACCAGAGGAGGTGCTTGCGTCGCACGAAGTACCAACGGCCGTCTCGTTTCTCATACGTGTCCTGGTACTGAATCGCCTGGTGACTCCAGTTTGCGCCTTCCTGGACCTCGGCTTTGCAATACACGACACCATGGGCATGCGCGTCGTCGTCGAAATCGATGACATGGTTGCCCACGAAGAGGATGGAGACGCCGATCCCCCGAAGCTGCTGGTCGAAATCCTCGCGCAGCGCGACGTGTCCAGACGCGTCGCGTCCCACGCGCACGTCGGGGACGAAAAGGGCGACGAGCGCGTCGAGATCACGCCCATCGACAGCGAGCGCGTAGCGGTGCGCGAGCTGCCGGATCTCGTCCCGAGCGAGGAGCCGTTCGATTTCGTTCATTGGGTCTCCGGAGATTCGCGTTTGGGGTAGGATGGCGGTCCGCAGAGATTCTACCAGGGAGGGTGCGAGGTGATTCTCGAAGGGAAGACGATCCTGGTGACGGGGGTCGGCGAGGGACTCGGCGGCGAGGTGGCGCGTCTCGCCCATCGCGATGGCGCCAACGTCATGATTGCGGCGCGGCGCGAAGCGTCTCTCCAGGCGATCGCGAAGGATATCGATCCCGCTGGGGCGCGTATGGCGTGGAACCCTGGAGACATTACCGACGCGGAGCAGTGCGAGTTGCTTGCCGCCGCCACCGTCGAGCGTTTCGGTCGCATCGATGGTCTCGTGCAGGTCGCTGCGCTCGACGCGCTCTTCGGCGGCCTCGACGATGTGACGAGCGAGGATTTTCGGCGGGCCTTCGAGGTCAACGTCATCGGAACGACGCAAATCGTGAAGGCCGCAGCCGAGAAGATGAAACAGACCGGGGGCGGCTCTGTCGTCTTGATCGGCTCACAGTCGAGCTTCAAGAAAATCATTTCGCAGATTGCCTACGCCAGCTCCAAGGGTGCTCTGCACACCGCGATGTATTTCATGGCCAGCGAGCTGGGTCAGCACCGCATCCGCGTAAACCACGTGGTGCCCACGTGGATGTGGGGGCCGCCGGTCGAGAGATACGTCGGGGGAGTTGCGAAGCAGCGGGGCGTCTCGACCGATGAGGTCATTTCAGAGATCGTTTCCGACATGGCGATCCCCGAAATTCCCGCGGATGAGGACGTGGCTGAATCGGCGATCTTCCTCTGCTCCGACCGGGCGAAGTTCGTGACCGGTCAGACGCTCTTCGTGAATTCCGGTCAGTTGATGCCATGAAGTACTGGCAGGCTCTTTCTTTCACAGAGACGGACCAACTCGTCGAGTTGGCGAAGATCTGCGAAGACGTGGGCTTCCACGGGGCCTTCGTCTCGGACCACGTCGCCATTTCCGAGAAGCTCGAATCGAAGTACCCCTACGCTTCGGACGGCACTCCACCATTCGAGGCCGATACGGAGTTTCCCGAATCCTGGGCCGCGATCTCCGCTATGGCAGTGGTGACCTCGCGACTGCAGTTTACGACCTCCGTCTACTTGCCGACCCTGCGTCACCCCCTGCTGGTGGCCAAGTCGGTAGCTACGGCCGCGGTGCTTTCGAACGGACGCGTGGCACTCGGTGCCGGTGCTGGCTGGGTGCGAGAGGAGCACGATGACCTCGGCATGGACTTCAGCAAACGCGGCCGGCAGCTCGATGAGACACTCGAGGTGGTGCGCGACCTCTGGCGGGGTGGGATGGTGGAACACCACGGAGAGTTATTCGATTTCGGTCGGCTGCAGATGTCTCCGGTGCCGCCGGCGCCGATTCCGATCTACATCGGCGGCGCGAGCCCTCCAGCGATGCGCCGGGCGGCGCGCTTCGACGGCTGGCTCAGCGCCGGGAACGCGCCCGAGGACATCCCGGGAATCGTCGAGACGCTTCGCGGTCACCGAAAGGATGCCGGGGCCAGCGGCGATTACGAGATCATTATGGCATTGGCTACGCCCCCGAGTCGCGATGCCTTTCAGCGTGCCGAAGACCAGGGGGTAACGGCGCTCGTCAATTATCCGCTCTTCTTCTCGCTTGGTCCGGGGACCAGCGTTGACGAGAAGCGTGCCGCTCTGGAGCAGTTCTCTGAGTCGTTCATTCGCTAGGCGGGGAGCTTTCCGTCGATGTCGGTGAATCGCTATCCTGAGAGCATCGGGCGGAGGTCTTCGTGGCGAGTGTGATCCAGAACTGGGGCGAGATCCTGCGCACCCAGAACCTCGGCTCACAAGACGACATGGATGTCGTTTCGCGTTGGCTTCTCATCACGCGCGCCAGCGTCTTTCCGATGACGATCACGTCGGCGGCGATCGGGGGTCTGCTCGCTGCGGCCGCGCCGGGTGAGAAGAGCTGGGCGGGCTTCGCCCTCGCCTTCCTGGGGCTCGTGCTCGCCCACGCCGCCAACAACATGATCAACGACTACTTCGATCTCGAAGCCGGTGTCGATACCGAGGGCTACGTGCGCGGACAGTACGCCCCGCACCCGGTGCTGTCGGGGCTGGTGTCGAAGTCCGGCCTGTTGCTCGCCATCGCCTTGGTGAACCTCCTCGATCTGGCCATTCTCGTCAGCCTCACGGAACTGCGCGGCTGGCCGGTCGCATTCTTCGCGTTGCTCGGCCTGTTCATCAGCGTCTTCTACGTGGCGCCACCGCTCAAGCTGAAGCACCGCGGACTGGGCGAGCCGGGCGTCTTCCTGGTGTGGGGTCCGCTGATGATCGGTGGCACCTACTACGTCACCACGGCGACCCTCCCGGCCTGGGTCCTGGTCGCGAGCCTTCCCTACGCGCTCCTGGTGATGTGCGTGCTGATCGGAAAGCACGTGGACAAGTTCGAGGCCGATTCGGAGAAGGGAATCCGCACGCTTCCGGTCGTCTTGGGCCGTGACCGCGCGCTCTTCCTGGCTCAGGAACTGCTGGTCTCGTTCTTTGTGCTGGTGTTCTGCCTGGTGCTGACGGGAACTCTGGGTGTATGGACGCTTCTCGTCTTCGGGGCGGCGCCCAAGCTCATCAAGGTGCTCCGCGTTCTCAACGAGCCCAAGCCCGACGCACCGCCGGCCGGCTACCCGCTCTGGCCGCTCTGGTACGTGGCCTGGGTCTTCCTCGTGACGCGTCTCGCCGGCCTGTTGCTGGTCGTGGGCCTGCTCATCGACGCGTTCTGGCCCGTGCATCTCACCTGATCAGAGCCGGCAGCAGGGCGCGGAACAGCCGCCTTCCGGGAGCGTCGCCGCGTTCTGGTAGAGTCCGTCCGCCAATCCACACGCGCAGGAGGTTCGAGATGGGTGAAGCCTGGATCATCGACGCAGTCCGCACGCCTCGGGGCAAGGGCAAGGCCGAGGTCGGTGCACTCTCGGGAATTCACCCGCAGGATCTGCTCTCGACGTGCCTGAACGCGCTGAAGGATCGCAACGGCTTCGACCCTGCGGATGTCGAGGATCTGATCGCAGGCTGCGTGTCCGACGTCGGTGAACAGGGCGCAGATATCGCGCGCATGGCTGTCCTCAATGCGGGTTGGCCCGCCGAGGGGGCGAGCGGCGTCACGCTGAACCGGTTCTGCGGTTCCGGACAGCAAGCGGTGAACTTCGCTGCCCAGGGGGTGATGGCGGGTCAGCAAGACCTGGTGATCGGAGGCGGCGTCGAGAGCATGTCGCGCTGGCCGATGGGCTCGACCAAGTCCGGGCTCGATGGGCACAACCCTCACCTCGCCGAGTTGCATCCGATGGTGCCTCAGGGCATCTCGGCGGACCTGATCGCTACGCTGGAGGGCTTCTCGCGTGAAGACGTCGACTCCTTCGCGGCGCAGAGCCAGCGGCGTTGCGAACTCGCCCAGAAGGAAGGCCGCTTCGACGCAAGCTTGATCCCCGTACACGACCGCGAAGGCAATCTCGCGATCGACCGAGACGAGCATCCCCGGGCCGGGACTGCCGTCGACGGGCTCGCGAAGCTGGAGCCGTCTTTCGCGAAGCTTGGCGCCCATGTACCGAAGGGCGGTAGCGCGAGTTTCGACGAGCGCGCTCTGGCGCGTTACACGGAGCTTTCGGGAATCGAGCACGTTCATCATCCGGGGAATTCTTCAGGTATCGTGGATGGTGCGAGCGCCGTGCTTGTCGCCTCTCCAGAATACGCGAAGGCCCACGGCATGAAGCCCCGCGCGCGCTTCGTCGCCACAGCCACCGCCGGAAGCGAGCCCATCATCATGCTGACGGCGCCGACCCCGGCCAGTGAAAAGTGTCTGAAGAAGGCGGGCCTGGCGGTTTCGGACATCGACCTCACCGAGATCAACGAGGCTTTTGCCGCCGTCCCGCTCCAGACCATGCGCAACCTGGGCCTCGATCCCGAGAAGGTCAACGTGAACGGCGGCGCCATCGCCCTGGGCCACCCGCTCGGTGCCACCGGCGGGATGCTGATCGGCACGCTCCTCGACGAACTCGAGCGCCGGGACGAGACGACGGGTCTGGTGACGATGTGCATCGGCGGCGGAATGGGGATCGCCACCGTGCTCGAGCGGATCTGACTCGAACGTTCCTGGGGTTCAGTCGAGAATGCCGTCGCGACGCAACGTCGTGACCTGTTCGGCGTCGAGTCCCAGTTCTGCCAGAACCTCATCGGTGTGTTCGCCGAGGAGCGGGGCGGGTAGACGCAGTTCTGCCGGCGTCGCATCGAAGCGGGCGGCGTGGCGGGGTTGGCGCATCGGGCCGGCGTGAGGATGAGTTCCCTCCACCACGAGCTCGTTGGCGGCGAGCTGCGGGTGGCTCAAGAGTTCCGAGCGGCTCAGGATCGGCGCGCATGGGACCCCTTCGGCGTCGAGCCGCTCGAGCCATTCGTCCGTGGTGGCGCCGGCGAGCACCTCCTGCATTCGCGCGAGCCGTTCCTCGACGTGTAGGACCCGGGCGCCGGTGGTGGCAAAGCGCGGATCGTCCCGCCATTCGGGCCGGTTGGCCGCCCTGCAGAAGCCCTGCCATTCAGCGTCGGCGACGGTGCCCGCCGTCATGAAGCCGTCGGTCGTTTTGAAGACCAGGTCCTGTGCGAGTTGCGGGCGCGCGCGCTCCGTCTCGTCGCCCACCCAAGTGTAGCCCGCCATGGCTTCATGCCAGAGGAAGGAGACCGTGGCGTCGAGCATCGAGAGCCGCACGTGTTGCCCGGTCCCGGTGCGCGCGCGGGCGAAGAGGGCCGCCGTGATGGCCTGGGCCGCGGTGAGGGCGGTCAGCTTGTCCGGCACGATGAGCCGCAGCATATGCGGGCGCCCGGTGGTGCGATCGGCCTGGATCGAAGCGAGTCCGGAAAGCGCCTGGACGATCGGGTCGTAGACCCGCTTTTTAGCGTAGGGTCCCGTCTCGCCGAAACCGGAGATCGACACATAGACCAGGTCTGGCTGCACGCGGCGCAGCACTTCCTCACCGATCCCCATGCGCTCCGCCGTCCCGGGACGAAAGTTCTGCACGAAGACGTCGGCCCCCGACACGAGTCGTTCGAGCAGTTCGAGCCCGCGGGGCTCGCGAAGATTCAGTACCACCGAACGCTTGTTGCGGTTCACCGTCGCGAAGGTCGGCGCCATGCCGCGGCGCCCCGACCCCATGTGCCGCACGAGGTCTCCAGTTCCGGGCGCCTCGATCTTCAGCACGTCTGCGCCCTGGTCGCCGAGGATCATCGTGGCCATGGGTCCCGAGATCATATTCGTGCAGTCGACGATGCGTACACCCGTCAGCGGACCCGGCATGGGAAGACTCCAGTGGCGCTGTCGGTCCAGATCCGGATCTGGGCGTGGGTGAGCCCGGTCATGCCGTGAGCAGCACGCGTCGGATGGCCTCCACCACACCCCCCTCGGCATTGCTCCGCACGACGATGTCTGCGGCCCGCTTGGCCTCGTCGACGGCATTTCCCATGGCGATGCCGAGCCCCGCTCCCCGGAGCATCGAGGCATCGTTGCTGTCGTCACCCACGGCTGCGATTTCTTCCGGTGCGATACCCGCGTCTGAGGCGACTCGCTCGAGCGCGCGCCACTTGCCCGAGCTGGGTGAGAAGAACTCCAGGATCTGGCCTTCGTAGTTCTTGTTCCAGATCACGTGGGTTTCGATGCGGTTCCCGAGTGTTCGGGCCGCACGTTCGCGCAGCGGCTCGAGCGTCGCCTCGTCCGCCATCATGCTGAGCATGATCACGTCATGCTGACGCGGGGCGCCGAGATCGTCCACGAAGCGGCAGTGCTCACCGTGGTCCGCGAGATACTTCACCTGGAATGGATGGGTGCGTCCACCGCGCTCGACCAGGATGTCCGTGTCTGCTTCGTACTCGTCTACGTAGACGAGCGGCGCCCCGGCCGAACGCATGACCTCGAGCGCCTCGGGGTACACCTCGTCCGCCAGGTACGCGTGGTGCAGCGTGCGTGCGGTCGCCAGGTCCTTGACGACGGCCCCGTTGTTCACGACCGCCGGACCCTCGAGCTCAAGTTCGCGCAGCAGCGGCAACGCCGTCCGGAAGCGGCGTCCGGTACAGACGATCACTGCGAGCCCCGCACGTTGCGCGTCGGCTACTGCAGCGCGCGCCGTGCCCGGGAGTTTTCCGTAGGGATCGAGGAGCGTGCCGTCGAGATCGAGTGCCAGCAGGCGTATGCTCATGCTTCGGACTTCCCAAGAACGGTGTCGGCGCGCCGCGTCCAGCGGCCGCTGGCAATCCGCGCACCGGTGCCCATCGTCGTGACCGCGGTGCTCACGAGGATGGCGATCCAGAGCCCCTGTTGGCCCAGGTCGGTGTACTGCGTCAGCACGTAGGCCAGGGGAAGTGAGACCAGGAGCGTCGAGCCGACGGAGATCAGCATGGGAACTCGCATGTCCCCGGCACCTTGGAGCGAGCGGAAGAAAACGAAGTAGAAGCCCCAGAAGAAAGCTGCACCCGACAGGTAGAGCACGTATTGCGAGCCGATCTCGATCACCGCCGGGTCGTTGCTCAAGAGGCCCATCAGCTCGGTGCGGAAATAGAAGAGTATCAGGGCGAGGGTCCACATGATGGAGCAATGCACCTGGAGTCCGATGCGCAGAGCCCGCCAGGCTCGCGGCACGTTGCCCGAGCCGAGCGCTTGACCGACCAGCGTTGCACACGCGCCGGCGAGTGGAAAGCAGACCATTGGAACGATCATGCCGAGGCGCAGGCCGATGGCGTAGGCCGTCTGCACGCTCTCTCCGAACTCGTCGGCTAGACGGAGAAAAATCGCGACTGTCAGGGACTGGCCTCCCATCTGTATGGCGGGTGGCCAGGAAAGGTTCAGGATCGAACGGATCGCGGCTCCGTTGGGTCGGAGGTGGCGCCGGCGCAGGTGGACACGAGACCGCCCGCGAAACAGCACACTCATCCCGACGATCATGGCGAGTACGTTTCCCGCGGCGATTCCGAGCGCCACGCCCTGGACACCCAGAGCGGGCGCGCCGAGGTGTCCGAAAATGAGCGCCCATTCCGCTGCGATTGCGACCGTGACCTGGAGCGTGATCACGAGAAGGGGCGTCGTCGTGTCGCCAGCGCCGCCGAGGATCGCGGCGAAGAGCTGCATGCCCGCCATGCCGAAGGTGAAGGCGTAGATGAGTCTCAGGTAGGGCACTCCGTAGACGGCAAAATCCGGGTTGGCGCCCGCGAGCGAAAAGAGAAAGTCCGGAACGGTGAAACCGACGATGGCAACGAGTGCGGAGAAGACCGCACCGAGAAGGACCACCTGCCCTGCGAGGAGCTCTGCATGGTCGACGCGCCCCTCACCGATTGCGCGGGCGATGAGCGCCTGGCTTCCAAAACCCATGCCCATCACCATCATCATCACGATTTGGCGCAGCACCTGGTTCACGATGATGACCGATGCCATCGGTGCGTCGCCCAGACGCGAGATGAAGGCGAGGTCCGCCACCTGGAAGACCAGGAAGAGACCACTGGTTGCCATCATGGGAAGCGCCAGCGCAAAGAGAGACACGAGCAGGCTGCCGCGCGTATGGTCGCGCTGGCGCAGGTTGCGAAACACGGAACGCGCGCCTCGGGTGGGCGGGGAAGTTTCGGCCACTAGGTGATCCGGAACGCCTCGGATTCACTATCCGAGAGCATTGCCCGCACGGTCCGAACACCGCTGCGGATTTCTGCGAAGCCGATGTCGAAGGGTTCCGGCACCTGGTAGTGATAGCATGGGCGTGCGTCCGGGCAGGGAATGGGTCTCTGTTCGTTGCATTCGACGGCGTTGCGACGCGTCTCCGCCGGCTCTGAGTCATGAGAAATGGTTTCTTCAAGGGGCACGGGCTGGGAAACGACTACCTGGTGGTGGATCCCGAAGAGCTCGACTTCGAGTTGACGCCGAAGGCGGTGCGTGGGCTCTGTGATCGTCACCGTGGTGTGGGTGCCGATGGCGTGCTGGCGCTCGCACCGTCACGGGGAGCGGACTTCGGCCTGCGCGTCTACAACCCGGATGGAAGCGAGGCGGAGCGCTCGGGAAACGGACTGAGAATCTTTGGCCGCTACCTCTTCGCCACCGGCCGCACGCGGCGCACGCGCTTTCGGGTGGCGACCCGCGCCGGGCCGGTCGCGATTTCCCTGCACCTCGACCGCCGCGGTGAAGCCTCGCGAGCGACGGTCGAAATGGGAAGTGCGAGCTTCGCACCGCGCGCCTTGCCGTGTACGCTGCGCCGCACGGAACTCGTCGATATCCCGCTCACAGCTGCCCGTCACAAACTCCGTTTCACGGGGGTGAGTGTCGGAAACCCGCATTGTGTCGTTTTCGCCGCGGGTCGCCGGAAGTGGCGGCGCGAAGATCTTCTGGAACTGGGACCTGCGCTCGAGCGTCATCGCGTATTTCCCCGGCGCACGAACGTGCAACTCGCACGGGTGGCCGGGCCGGGCGCCCTCGAAATCCTGGTCTGGGAACGCGGCGCCGGGGAAACGGCGGCTTCGGGAACCTCGGCCTGTGCGGCGGCCTGCGCCGCCGTGCGCCGCGGACTGCTGAAGAGTCCCGTGCGCGTGCGCGCGCCGGGCGGTCTGCTGCGGGTGGCGGTGGGTCCGGGGTTCGAGGTGACGCTCGATGGGCCGGTTGCCGAAGTGGCGCGCGGCCGTCTCGTTGCCTCCTTGATTCGCGATCTCGCCTGAACGCCTCAGTCCGCGTCGCCGGGGAGTGCCAGCCCTGGGTCGAACCAGCGCAGAATGCGGGCGTTTTCCTCGCGTGGATAGGTATGGGAGAGATCCGCGATTTCGCGGAAGGTGAGATCCGCCCCGGCCTCGGCCAGGGTGTCCCGTGTCCTGTGCGCTGCACTGATCGGGAACACCCAGTCGAGTGCTCCGTGCGTCAGGTAGATGCGGCGGCCCCGGGCCCGCGCGATGTTTCCCAGCCGAAGGTTCTCCGGGTGGAGTACGCCGGAGACGGGGGCCAGCGCGGTGTAGGGCGCCGCTTCTGCGAGACCGGCGAGCAGGCTGAAGGTCGCGCCGTCGGAGAGGCCGGTGAGGAGCACGCGCTCCCGGTCGACGTTCCAGCGTTCGCACACGAAGTCGAGCATTGCCGTGAGCGCCGTCGCCTCTTCTGCCGAGCGCTGGAATGCCCAGGTGCCACCGCGCGAGGTGGGCGCCAGCAGCAGGAAGCCGCGGCCGCGCGCCTCGCGCAGCCAGGTCCAGAGGAAGCTCCGACCGTTTCCGTATCCGCCGTGGAGCGCCACTACCAGGGGCCAGGCCGTATCGGCGCGGAAACGCTCGGGCACGTAGAGCGAAAAGCCACCGCGGGTGTCCTCTTCGTCTTTGTTGGTCCGGTGCAGACCCACCCCTGCACCGTCTGGCTCCGGTGGGTCGAGTTCCTCGAGGCGGTCGTGGAAGACCGGCTCGACGAAATAGCGCCCGAGCGGCGGCAGCGCGAGGCGGAGCGGATAGAGGAGTTCCTGCGCGCGCGCGTGTCCCTCCATGCTTGCGAGCACACCGGCGGCGGGATGGGCGCCGGGCACGTCCTCGCAGAAGCGCTCGAGCGCGCCGAGCGCGGTGCCAGCTGCAGCCGCGAGTGCTTCGTGGAAAGCTTCGAGTTCCTCGGGCGGCGGCGCGCTGGAATGGAAGGTCTCGAGATCGCGGACCAGCTGCTCCTGCACCGGCGCCAGTTTCTCGCGCAGTGCCAGAACCTGCGGCGGATGGAGGCGTCGGAACCCGGTCTCGAGCGCGTGAAGGCCCGCGAGCGTGGCGGCGCCCACACCTGCGAGCGCGCGTTCGTAGGCCTGGGGAATTTCGGGTGTATCCCTCATTTCAGCGCCATGCGAAGACCGGCTGCTCGAACTCGGCAACCCGCACTTCGCGCCCCCAGAGTGCCACCTCGCGCAACTGGTAGAGGATCGCCGCGGTGGGCGCGTGGATGTGGGTGCCGAGCAGCGGCACCGAGATCACGGGCCTCTCGCTTTCGGGGATGTGTCGCAGGCGCGGCACGTCGGACCGGTCGAGTTCGGAGAGCGGGACGCGGTGTACGGCGGCGACCTCCTGCGGATTCGGTGCAAGGGCCTGGTCGCCGCTGGCCCACGCCACAACCGGCGTGATCCGGAAGCCCGAGCGCGTCGGGTAGTCGTCGAGTTCGCCGAGCAGGCTCTCCGGTCCGAGCCGCAGTCCGAGTTCTTCGTCCAGTTCGCGCAGGGCCGCCTCGCTGGAAGTCTCACCCGCGTCGAGCCGGCCTCCCGGGAGAGCCCATTGTCCGCCGTGGGCACGCAGACCTTCGGTTCGCCGCGTCAGCAGGAAGCACGCGCGATCCAGCTCATCTGTTACCAAGGTGAGTGCCACGGCCGCCGGGCGCAGGGAGTCCGGAGGGTGGGGCCGGCGCGGGAAGCCCTCGAGGTGGCCGGCGATTCGATCTCGCAGCGCGGCGTCGAAGCGGTAGGGGGCGGTGGGCACGGCGCCACGATACCGAACCCGCCTGTACTGCCGTCGAGTGGACACCGGACCGGGCCGCGGCGAGAATCACGGCCCGATGCTCGACGAGTTGCACCGCATCCGGCTGCGCGGGGGAGATCCCGGTGTGGAAATCGCCGTGCTCGATTTCGGCGGGTGTGGACCGGCGGCGCTGTTGCACCACGCGACGGGCTTTTGCGCCGCGCTCTGGGCGCCGGTGGCCGAACGACTGACGGAACGCTTTCGGGTCTTCGCCATGGACGCGCGCGGTCACGGAGATTCGGGCAAACCTCCGCCTCCGGAAGCCTATCGCTGGGACGCCTTCGGCCGTGACGTCGAGGCGGTGGCATCGCAGCTCACGGACGCGCACGGACCGCTGGCGCTCGGCGTAGGGCATTCGTTCGGCGGCACTGCGTTGACGTTGGCGGAGGCGGCGCGGCCGGGGCTGTTCGAGCGCCTCGTGCTCGTCGATCCGGTCGTTCTTCCCGCGGATCCGGAAATGCGCAGCACCTTCGGAGGCGCGAACCCGATGGCCGAGGGTGCGCGGCGGCGGCGCTGGGAATGGGAGAGCCGTGCGGCGGCGCGAACGCGCTGGGCCGAGCGCCCGGCTTTCGCCGCCTGGACGCAGCGGGCTCTCGATCTCTACGCGGCCGAGGGTCTCGAGGAGCGCGCTGATGGCAGTGTGACGCTCAAGTGCCCCCCCGAAGTCGAGGCCAGCATCTTCGAGAACGCGTCGAGCGTCGATCCGATGCTCCACGCCCACCGTCTCCGTGCCTCCGTCGTGGTGTTGTGGGCGCATGACGGAAACTTTTCGCGCGAGCACTTCGAGGAGTTTGTGCGTCCGATGTCCAATGGGTCCGTGCGAGCGCTGGACGCGGGTCATCTGGTCCTGATGGAAGAGCCGGATCTCCTGGTTGAGGAGCTGCTCGGCCCCGCCTGAGGCCCACCGCTCAGCGTCCGTAGAAGGCGGCCAGGGCGACGAGCAGGAAGCCGAGGATCGAGAGCTGGAGGCTGCGGTCGGTGAGGAGCGTCTCCTCGGGCTTTTCTCCTGCCTCACCGCGCTCCACCAGGAGGTGGTAGCGGAATATTGCGACGACCACGAAGGGCACCGTGAGCAGCAGCAGGCGCGCCCCATCGCCGGTCTCCGCGAGCTGGTCCTGGACCCACAGCGAGTAGCTGATTACCGCCGCAGCCATCGCGGTGATGGTAAAGGCGCGCAGTGCACCTTCGCCGTAGGCGACCAGTACGGGGCGGGTTTCGCTCTGCACCCCCGCGGTGCGGTACTCGGCCGTTCGCTTCGAGACCGCGATGAATAGGGCGACGAAGAACGTGCACAGCACGAACCAGTCCGAGTAGGGCACCTCGATTGCGAGCGCTCCGCCCACCGCGCGCAGTACGAAGCCGACCGCCACCAGGACGATCTCGAGTACGGCGATGTTCTTTCCGGCGAAGGAGTAGAAGTGGGTGAAGGCGATGTAGATCAGAACCGCCATGCCGAAGTTGAGATCAATCCAGCAGGCGAGGACCAGCGCGCCGGCCGTCAACACCGTGGCCATGACCCGCGCTGCGCCGCGGGAGACTCGTCCCGAGGCAATCGGCCGGCGGCGTTTTTCCGGGTGGCGACGGTCGCGCTCCACGTCCACCAGGTCGTTCACGATGTAGCAGGACGAGGATGCGAGGCAGAAGGCCACGAAGGCCAGGCACGCCGTGACGAAATCGGCGGGGTCGAAGAGCCGCTCGGCGAAAAGTGGGGCCGCGAAGATCAGGAGATTCTTGGTCCACTGTTTCGGGCGCAATAGCCGGAGCACGGAGCAAGTCTACTTCTGTTAGTCTGAAAGCGCGCCCCTCAGGAGATTTTAGTGCTCAAGCTATACACAGCTGCTGCCCCCAACGGCCGGAAGGTGTCGATCGCCCTCGAGGAACTCGCCCTTGCCTACGAAGTAGTCACGGTCGATCTCCAGGCCCCGGAGCATCCGACGGACGCGATGCTGCGGCTCAATCCCACCTAGAAGATCCCCATCATCGACGATGATGGCCTCGTGCTCTGGGAGTCGGGGGCCATTCTCCTACACCTTGCGGACAAGCACGGCAGGCTGCTGCCGGCCGGCCCGGCCCATGCCATCCAGTACGCCTTCTTCCAGACCGGGGGGTTGGGACCGAACCTGGGCCGGCTCGGTGCTCGGCTGCGCCGGCCGGAAGCCGAGCGGAACGTCGAGATGGTGCAGATCTTCAGCCAGGAGGTGGACCGGTTGCTCGGCGTGATCGACCGGATCCTGGCGGATGGCCGCCCCTTCCTGGCGGGTGAGTACTCGATCGGGGACATCATGCACTTTCCGTGGCTCGCTCCCGTGCACGCCCTCAAAGCGCCGCCGCTCATGGGACGTGAACGCGTACTCGCCTGGTTCGAGCGCGTCGCCGAGCGGCCCGCCGTGCGGCGTGGAATGGCCGTTCCCGGGTAGTCGTCAGCCTGGGCGGGCGCGGCTCACGAAGGGGCTGCCGTCGATGTAGAAGCGGTAGAGGTGTTCGCGGCCCCGGCTGAGTCCGATGCGTCGACTGCGCGCGACACGCGGGACCGGGTCCGATGCGCGCCGCCGGCGCAGCGCGAGGGGCCCGTCGAGCAGGCTGGTTCCGCAGTGGTCGAGGGTGATGCCGAGGGCCTGGCAGAGCTTCCCGGGTCCATTTGCGATGTTGCGTGGGGGCGCGTCCCGGGGCAGGCCGCGGGCGTCGTGCATGCGGACGCTGCCTGCGACGGGTTCGAGGGCGCGCAGCAATACCGCGGCGCCGCGGCCCTCGGGCTCGCACACCGCGTTGGCACACGCGTGTACGCCGTAGCTGCGGTAGACGTAGAGGTGCCCCGGCGGTCCGAACATCGCGCTGTTCCGGGGCGTCTTTCCCCGGTAGCAGTGGGAGCCGGGGTCGCTCCCTTCGCCCAGGTAGGCCTCGACCTCGACGATTCGCCCGGCGAGCAGGGTGCCGTCGTCGAATTGGTGCACCAGGTAGGCGCCCAGGAGTTCCGGCGCCACCGCGAGGCACGGCCGCGCGAAAAAGGAACGCCGGAATCGTCCACCCGTATTCATGTGTTTCCCCGCGCCGGGCCGATCGACCGGGCATCTCCGCGGCTGCTATCTTGCCGAGCCGCGAGTCAATCCCAGCCACCGGAGAGTGTCCATGGATCTGAGCTATGGCAAGGAATACGAGGAGTTCCGTACCCAGGTGCGCGATTTTCTGGCGGCCCACTGGCCTCCCGACGAGGGAGAGGCCGACCGGGCCGAAGGAACCCACCGCTTCCGCCAGCAGGCGATCGAAGCCGGCTATCTCTACCGCAATATCCCCTCGAGATACGGCGGCTCGGAGCAGGAGCCGGATGCTGTCGAGGCGCAGATCCTCCGCGAGGAGTTCTCCCGCGTTCGCGCACCGATGGAGATCCACGGCATCGGCATGATGATGCTGGTGCCGACCCTCCTGGAGCGGGCCGAGGAGTGGCAGAAGGAGAAGTTCGTCGCCCCCACGGTGCGGGGCGAGATCGTCTGGTGCCAGGGCTATAGCGAGCCCGGGTCGGGCAGCGACCTCGCCTCGCTACAGACCCGCGCTGAAATCGTTGGCAACGATTGGGTGATCAACGGCCAGAAGATCTGGACGACGAACGCGCAGAACGCGGATTGGATGTTCTGCCTCTGCCGCACCGAGCCCGAAGCGCAGAAGCATGCCGGAATCTCCTATCTGCTGATTCCGATGAAACAGCCGGGTATCGAGGTGAGCCCGCTCAAGACGATGAATGGGAGCGCGGACTTCAACCAGGTCTTCTTCACGGACGTGAAGACTCCAGCCGACCACATCGTGGGCAAGCGCGGTGAGGGCTGGCTCGTGTCGCGGACGACCCTCAAGCACGAACGAAACTCGATCGGCGCCGCGGCACAGAGCGTCATGATGCTGCAGGGACTCGTCGAGTTTGCAAAGCAGCAGAAGCGCAACGGCCGACCGGCCATCGAAGACCCCCTGATCCGCGACAAGATCGGGCAGCTCGAGGGTTATGTGCGTGCCCATGAGTACTCGGGATTGCGCCAGTTCACCAAGAACGCGAAAGGCGAGGACCCGGGGCTCATCACTCTGATGAACAAGCTGAACTCGACCAACCTCGGGAGCATGGTCGCGAAGATTGCACTCGACATCATGGGAGATACTGGTCTCGAAGATCCGCTGGCGCGCGATGCGTTCGCGGTCCCCAGCGGCAGCAAGATGTGGATTAGCCAGTACATGTATTCGCTGGGCATTTCGACGGCGGGTGGAACGGCGAATATCCAGCGCAACGTGATCGGTGAGCGCGGACTCGGGCTTCCCCGTGACTACTACGCCAACAGGAGCTCCGGAAAGTGAACTTCGACATCTCGGAAGAGCAGGAACTCCTGCAGGCGACGATTCGCCAGTACGCGGAAAACGAATGCCCGCCGACGCGCATCCGGGAGCTCTTCGACAGCGGCGAGGGCTGGGAGCCGACGTTCTGGAAGGGGTTGGTCGAGATGGGTGTCGCCGGGCTCATCGTTGCCGAGGAGCACGGAGGCGCCGGGCTCGAACTGCTCGACCTGGCGCTTGCGGCCGAGTCGCTGGCGTACGCGGGCGCTCCCGGCCCGTTCTTCGGACACTCGCTGGCGTGCCTCGCGCTGGCACTGGCCGGCAGTCCCGAGCAGCAGAAGAAGTGGCTGCCGCGCCTCGCGACGGGCGAGGCGCTCGGCAGTGTCGCTCTCGGCGAAGAGGGCGGCGCGTGGCAGCCCGACCAGTGGAAGCTCGAGGCGGGCTCCAGTCTCTCGGGTACGAAGACCCACGTGCCCCACGCGGAGCGTGCGGACGTCATCGTCGTCGGAACGGCGGGTCCGGGCCTCGTCCTGGTCGAGCGCGAATCCCCGTGTGTCGAGATCGAGGCGTTCGACGGCGTGGACCGCGTCCGGCCTCTCGCCACGTTGAAGCTCCAGGATGCCGCTTGCGAAATATTGCCAGGCGGTGGCGAGGCCGCTTTGCGGCTTCGCGATGCGGGTCTCGTGCTGCTGGCGGCCGATGCCTTCGGGACGGCCCGGCGTTTGCTCGACATGTGTGTCGAGTACGCAAAGCAGCGCGAGCAGTTCGGCGTCACCATCGGCCACTTTCAGGCGCTGAAGCATCAACTCTCGAATATGGCGCTCGAGGTCGAGCCGGCGCGCGGCCTGTTCTGGTACGCGGCGCACGCATTCGATCACATTCCGGGAGAAGCGGAGCGGACGGCGGCGATCGCCAAGGCCCACATCACCGACGGCACCATGCAGGTGGCTCGCGATGCCGTGGAGGCCCACGGGGGCATCGGTTTCACCTGGGAGTGCGACGTCCAGATGTGGTTCAAGCGCGCGATGTTCGACCGCGCCTTCCTCGGGCAGCCGTCGGTACACCGCGAGCGCGCAGCGCAGCTCGCCGGCTGGTAGCACCCGCCGTGGCGTCGCGCGGAGCGCGACCGTGAAGTTTGGCGTCGCGCTCTCGGGCTGCCACCCGGCTCTCCACCTCGATGTCGCCGTCGCGGCCGACGAGCTCGGCTACGAGTCGGTGTGGATGGCGGAGCACCTCGTGTTTCCCGTCGACATGTCGGGATCGCCGCATCCCGGGGAAGACCTTCCGCCGGTGCCGCCCTCCACGCCGGTCTTCGACGCCTTCGCCTGGCTGGCGCACTTGGCGGCGAAGACCGAGCGCGTGCGGCTCGGGACCAACGTCTACCTGCTGGGCCTGCGCCACCCGTTTGCCGCCGCTCGTGCCGTGCAGACGCTCGACCAGGTTTCGAATGGTCGCAGCCTGCTCGGCGTGGGCGCGGGCTGGCTGCGCCAGGAGTGGATGGCCGCGGGGCTCGATCCGGCGACGCGCGGTCGCCGGCTCGACGAGGCGCTGGCGGTGTGCCGCCGCTTGTGGACCGAGGAGGTGATCGAGCACCACGGCGAGTTCTTTGAGTTCGGCCCGGTGATGTTCGAGCCCAAGCCGGTGCAGAAGCCGCACCCGCCGATCCACGTGGGTGGAGACTCGGACGCTGCCCTGCGCCGGGCCGCACGCCACGACGGTTGGTACGGCCTCCAGGCGACGCCGGAGGGTGTGGCAGGCGCGCTGGCGCGCCTGCGCGAAATGCGTCGCGCCGCGGGCCGTGACGCCGAGCCCTTCGAGGTGACGGTCGGGGCCGTGCCGCACGACTCCGGGGACCTCGCGCGGTGGGAAGAGGCCGGTGTCGATCGCCTGGTCGTTTCGCCGTGGACTCGTTCGCGTGAGGCCGTCGAGGCCCTGCGACGCTTCGCCGATCGCTTTCTCGACTGATTCAGCCGTGCGTGACGACGGCGAGGCCGGGAAACTCGGTCAGGTCCGTGGCCGACCTGCCTGCCGAAGGGGGTACAATGCTGCCGCCCGGTGTGGCTGAAGGGGGAGCGGCGTGGCGTATAGGGTGATCCAGTGGGCGACCGGCAACGTGGGCCGGGCTGCGATCGAGGGCATTCTCTCTCACCCGGAGCTCGAACTCGTCGGGGCCTGGGTCCACAGCGAGGCGAAGGTGGGCCGGGACGTGGGGGAGATCTGCGGCGTCGGACCCATCGGGGTGTGCGCCACCAACGACGTCGACGCCCTGCTCGCGACCGACGCGGACTGCGTCCTCTACAGCCCGATCATGGCCCAGACGCCCGAGGTGATCCGGATCCTCGCATCCGGGAAGAACGTCGTGACACCCCTCGGCTGGTTCTTTCCCTTCCGCATGAGCGACGTGACGGAGGTCGAGGAGGCCTGTCGCGAGGGGGGCGTGACGCTCCACGGCACCGGCATTCACCCGGGTGGCATCACCGAGCGCTTCCCGCTGGTGGTCTCGGGCCTGTCGCGGGAGATCCGCCACGTCCGGGCCGAGGAGTTCTCGGACATTCGCACCTACGACGCCGAGTTCGTGGTGCGGGAATTGATGCTCTTTGGAAAATCGCCGGAGGAGGCGCGCCAGAGCCCGATGCTTCGCATGCTGGGCAGCGGCTTCCAGCAGTCGATCGACATGGTGGCGCATGCGCTCGGCATGAGACTCGACTCCGAGAAGCTCGCAACTCAGGAAATGGCAGTAGCCACCGCACCGATCGATACGCCCTGGGGAGCGATCGAGCCCGGCACGGTCGCCGCTCAGCGCTTTACCTGGCAGGGAACCGTGCGCGGCGAGCCGGTGATCACGGTCCGGGTCAACTGGCTCATGGGCGAGGAGAACCTCGACCCCGCCTGGAGGCTCGACGGCGAGCGCTTCGAGGTGGAGGTGACTGGAGATCCGCCTGTGCGCCTCACGTTCGAAGGCCTGCATCCGGAGAGCCTCGAAGCCGGCGTGCAGCGCAACGCGGGAGTCGTGGCCACGGCCATGCACTGCGTCAGCGCGATTCCCGCCGTGTGCGAAGCCGCACCGGGAATCCGCACGTATCTGGACCTGCCGATGTACGCGGGGCGCGCGGCGCCGGACCTGCTCCCGGAGTCCTGAGCCGCGCCGTGGCGAGCTTCGTCCTGATTCACGGCGGTGGCCACGGCGCGTGGTGCTGGGGGCCGCTGATGCCGTACCTGGCCGCGCCGGCACTGGCCCTCGACCTCCCGGGCCGCGGCCGGCACCCCGCGGACCTCGAGAGCATCACCTGCGACGTCTGGGCCGATTCGGCTGCCGCGGATATCGAGAAGGCGGGCCTCTCGGACGTGATCCTCGTTGGGCACTCGATGGCGGGGCTCACGCTGCCGCGGGTTGTCGAGCGGATTCCCGAGCGGCTCGCCCGGCTCGTCTTCGTCGCCTGCACGACGCCGCCCGAGGGCGGCTCCATTCTCGGTGAGCTCGATCCCGACGTGGCCGAGATTGCGGCAGCGGCCAATGCCGCCGGGGCCGAGCAATTCGGCCTGACGGACGAGCAGGCGATGGGGATGTTCTGCAACGGCATGGACGCGGTACAGACGCGCTTTGTCCTCGACAACCTGTGCCCGGAGGCGCCGGGTCCGTTGTCCGAGCCCATGCGCCTCGCGGGGCTCGCGCAGCCGGTTCCGCGGACCTACGTGAAGCTGCTGCGCGACGCGACGCTCTCGCAGGAGCTGCAGGACGCCGTGATCGCCCGGCTGGGTGATGCCGAGGTGCGGACTCTCGACGCCTGTCACGACGTGATGATCTCCCACCCCCGGGAGCTCGCGGAACTGCTGAACGGCTACCTCTAGTTTGGCTCGCTCCCCCCTCGCCGGGGCGGCGAGGTACAATCGGGAGCCCGGCACGCGAGGTTCCCATGGCCGAAAGCTTCGAACACATCCGCACCTGTCATCTCTGTGAGGCCATGTGTGGTCTGCGCCTCACGGTCGAGGAAGGCCGGGTCACCCAGATCCGCCCCAACGCCGACGATGTGTGGAGCGCGGGTTACATCTGCCCCAAGGGCACCGTTCTCGGACAGCTCCACGAGGACCCAGACCGCCTGCGCCGCCCTCTGGTGCGTGATGGCGACGGTTTCCGCGAAGTGTCGTGGGACGAGGCGTTCGAGCAGGCGGCACGCCGCCTGCGACCGGTACTCGAGGAGAACGGAATCGACGCCGTCACCGCCTATATCGGGAACCCGGCCGCACACAACTTTTCGCTGTCTCGTTATGTCGCCGCGTTTATATCGATGTCGGGCATACCGAGGCTCTATTCGGCGGGCACGGTCGACCAGTGGCCGAAGAACGTGTCGTCGGCACTGCTCTACGGCGGAATGTGGACCTTCCCGGCGCCCGATCTGGATCGCACGGATTTCCTGATCGTGATGGGCGCGAACCCGCAGGCCTCGCAGGGGAGCCTGCTCGCCGCGCCAGACGTGCTGGGAAAGCTGGACGCGATCCGAAAGCGCGGAGGCAAGGTGATCGTCGTCGATCCGCGCCGCACCGGCACCGCGGAGCGCGCCGATGAGTGGGTTGCGATTCGACCCGGAGCCGACGCGGCACTGCTATTGGCGTGGGTCCAGGTGCTCTTCGACGAGGGGCTCGTCGACCTCGGCCACCTCGAAGGTCGCGTCGAGGGCGTCGACCGTGTGCGCGACGCCTGTCGCGAGTTCACGCCCGAGGTGGTCGCCGAGACCTGCGGCATCCCCGCCGATACGATTCGGCGCATCGCCCGGGAGTTCGCCGAGGCGGAGAAGGCCTCGGTCTACGGACGCATCGGCCTGTGCAACCAGGAATTCGGGACGTTGGCGTCGTGGCTCGTCGATGTCGTGAATGTGCTCACGGGGAATCTCGACAGGCCGGGTGGTGCGATGTTCGGCAAGCCGATCGCCTGGTCGCTCACCGCGCTTCGTCCGCCGGACTTCGCGGACGGTTTCGAGTTCGGTCGCTGGAAGAGCCGCGTGCGCGGAGCACCCGAGGTGCTGGGCCAGGTTCCCATGTCTTGCATGGCCGAGGAGATCGCCACGCCCGGGGATGGCCAGATCAAGGCGCTGATCACATTGGCCGGCAACCCCGTTCTCTCCTCCCCCGACGCTTCCAAGCTCGATGCGGCACTTCCCAGGCTCGACTGCATGATCTCCGTCGACAACTACCTGAACGAAACGACGCGCCACGCCCACGTCATCCTGCCGGGCCTCTCGCCGCTCGAGCAGCAGCACTACGACGAGCTGATCTGGTCCTGGGCGCTTCGCAGCGCCGGAAAGTTCTCACCGCGTCTTTTCGATCCGGAACCGGGGCGCCCGGAGGAATGGGAGATCCTGCTGACGCTCGCGGCGATGGTGCAGGGCCAGGCCCCAGGCGAAGTCGACACCGGTGCTCTCGATCAGCTCTTCTTCGCCGGTGTCGTGGCGATGCTGACTGGGATCGAGGGCTCGGCCGTCCACGGGCGCGACCCCGCCGAGATCGTGGAGCAGGCGGGCGGGCCCGGGCCCGAGCGGCTGCTCGACTTCGCGATCCGCACGGGACCCTGGGGTGATGCCTACGGTGAAAAGCCCGAGGGGCTCACACTCGAGAAGCTCGCGGCGGAGCCCAACGGCGTCGACTTCGGGGCCGTGGTGCCGCGTCTCGACGAGGTGCTCGAGACGCCTTCCGGCCGGATCGAGCTGGCGCCCGACTACATCGTCGATGACATCCCTCGGCTTGCGCATCGTCTCTCGCGGCGCGACGACTGCATCGTCCTGGTGAGCCGCCGCCACCTGCGGTCCAACAACTCCTGGATGCACAACGTCCCCGCCCTCATGACTGGGCGCGACCGCTGTACCCTGCTCGTGAATCCACGCGATGCCGGCGAACTCGGACTCGAGGACGGCAAGCGGGCTCGCGTCAGCTCGGAAGCGGGGAGCGTCACGGTCGCGGTGGAGGTGTCGGACGAAATGATGCCGGGCGTCGTCAGCCTGCCCCACGGCTGGGGGCACGACAAGCCGGGCACCAAGCTCGGCGTGGCATCCGCCCACGCCGGGGTCTGCAACAACACGCTGGCCCCGGGAGAACTGGTCGACCCGATCTCGGGAAATGCGGTGGTGAACGGAATTCCCGTCGAGGTGTCGCCCGCATGAGGGACTGGAGCGTCTAGCGCAAGCACGGGCACGTCCGGCTCGAGGCCGGCTGCGATATCGACGGGACAATGGGGCGCTCGGCCCTGCGCTTTACTTCGCCGGAACTCCGTCGTCTCGGGCCTCGTGTTTTTCATTCGCCTGCCGGGGTTTCTGGCGCATTCGCAGGGTTCGGAGGCGGTTGATTGCGGCAGCGATCTCGAGGCCGCGCGGGCGCGCGAAGTCGCCCGGGTGGTGCTCGTCGCGGTGGTGGGGGTCTAGGGCGTCGAGACCCTGGGCGTCGAAGAAGGCCTCCAGACGATCCACCACCTCGCGCAGCGTCGCCTCGCCGTCGACGAACCGGGTGGCGGCGAGGTGGACGGCGTGGCCCACGGCGCGGGTCTGGGAGAGATCGACGAGCTGCTCGACGCAGCGCAGGTCGATGGCGTCGGTTCCGAAGAGCACGAGGTCCCGGGCTTTGGCGGCGATCTTCACGTCGCGTCGACCCCGGGACGGATCGAAACTCGAGGCTTCCGGCACGCGCTGCGTTACCGCCTCGAAGGGCACCAGCGCTTCGTTGCGCCGTTCCGAAGGCGACGCATCCGCGATGGCACGCGCCTCGCGGGTCGCGTCCTCGGGACGGAACGCGCGCATTGCGATCACCGTGTCGGCTACTTCGAAGTAATCGCCGCAGCCGCCCATCACCAGCACGGTCGAAATTCCGAGGTGATCGTGGATCTCGCGCACCCGCTCGAGGAACGGAGTGATGGGTTCGTGCTCCTTGGCCACGAGTGCCTGCATACGCGCGTCGCGCACCATGAAGTTGGTGGCCGAGGTGTCCTCGTCGAGCAGCAGCCCCGTGGCGCCCGCCTCGATCGCCTCGACGATGTTGGCGGCCTGGCTCGTGCTGCCCGAGGCGTCGTCGCTCGAAAACCGCGCCGTGCTCCGGCCCTGGGGCAGGTCGGAGACGAAGGCGCTGATGTCGACCTGCTCTACCCGGCGGCCGTCTTCGGCGCGGATCTTTGCGAGGCCGGGGGCGCTCACCACCCACTCGCGCCCGTCCCCGGGCACGTGCGGGTAGACGGCACTCTCGAGCGCGCGCAGGAGCGTCGACTTTCCGTGGTAGCCGCCGCCCACGACGAGTGTCACTCCGCGCGGAACGCCGAGACCGCGGAGCCGATCGCGGGGCCCGTTGGGGCCCTCAACGGGGTGAAGCAGAGAGAGCTCGACGCGCAGTGCTTCGGGCGCCTCGAACAATACGGCCTCATCGGGTGCGAGCGGGCGATCGCTGGCTCCGCTCTGGCGCGGCAGCAGCGCGCCGTCGGCCACGAAGGCCACGAGTCCTCGCCCATCGAGCTGGCTGCGCAGGTGCTCCTGGTTCTCGATGCAGTCGACGAAGCGCGCCGCCTCCTCCTGGGGCAGCCGTTCCCAACAAAGCGCGGCCGCCGCGAGTTCCGGCAACTCGTCGCAGAGGAGTTCCTCGGCCTCGCGCCCAAGCACGCGCCGCCCCGCAGCCGGGAGCCCGGCCTGGACCCTCAGCTCCACCCAGGCGTCGGTGATGACGCACGCCGTTCGTTCGAGCACCTGCTGTCCGCCCGCATCGACCTCGACGAGGCCGCTCTTGCCGCTGCCGCGGCGCTGTCCGCCCGCATCGACCTCGACGAGGCCGCTCTTGCCGCTGCCGCGGCGCTGTCCGCCCGCATCGACCTCGACGAGGCCGCTCTTGCCGCTGCCGCGGCGCTGTCCGCCGCGCACCGCCCGTGCCGCGCGGCGCGTCAGGAAATCGGCCAGGGCTGTGCGTCGAACCGGGTTCGAGAAGAGGCGCGCGGGAAGCTCCGCCGCCTCCTGGGGAACGCGCAGGCGGAGCTTCGACGGGGCCGCGAACGGATCGCCCTGCACGCGATCGATGCAGAGGACGAGATCGGGTCGCTCCCAGCGTCCCCGCACGTCCCGGTAAGCCTTGTAGCCGCGTCCGTCGATGCGGTGGAGGGCCGCGCGGAGGTCGTCGAGGCCATTGCCCATGGCCCGGTAGGCTACAGGAGCGGCAGCTGCTCGCCGCCCGGGTACCGGAAGTGGGCCGTCGAGAGCGGCGGCATCTCCTGGGCCAGGCCGGCGCGGCGGCAGGCCACCGCGAACAGCGTGCGGGTCTGGTCCGCGAACAAGCCCATTCCCTGCTGTCGCAGGTGGAAGCGCGGGTCGTTCAGGCGCCCGCCGCGCATGGCGCGCACGCGGTTCATCACCTTCGCGCGCCGGCCGGGATGGTGGCGCTCGAGCCAGGTCTCGAAGAGCTGCTTCACGGCGTGCGGGAGCTTGAGCATCACGTGGCGCGCGCTGCGGGCACCGGCGCGGGCTGCCGCCTCGACGATGGCGGGAGCTTCGTGGTCGGTGAGGCCTGGGATCACCGGGGCGACGAGCACCCCCACCGGAATTGCCGCGCCCGCCAGCGTCTCGATTGCTGCGATTCGCTGCGAGGGCGCCGCTGCGAGCGGCTCGAGGCCGCGCTGGAGTTCGCGGTCGAGCGTCGTGATCGAGACGTAGATCTGGGCGAGGTCGAGGCGCGCGAACTCCACGAGCAGATCGAGATCGCGCCGCACCAGGGTGCTCTTCGTCACGAGAGTCACTGGGTTGCGAAGCTCCAGGAAGACCTCGAGGCAGCGGCGCGTCAGGCGTGTCCTGCGTTCGATCGGCTGGTATGGGTCCGTGACGCCGCCGATCGCCACCACCTGGGGCTCCCAGCGCGGAGCGGAGAGTTCTGCCCGAAGCACCGCCGGGAGGTCCTCTTTCACCAGGATTTTCGTCTCGAAGTCGAGTCCGGCGGAAAAGCCCAGGTACTCGTGGCTGGGACGCGCGTAGCAATAGGCGCAGGCGTGCATGCAGCCGCGGTAGGGGTTGAGGCTCGCGTGGAAGGGCAGGTCGGGGCTTTCGTTCCAGGCGAGGGCGCGACGGCACGGATCGCGGTAGAACTCGGTAGGGGGCCGAGGCGGCTCGTCTTCGGCGCTCGGCTGGGCGAACTCCGCACTGGAGTCGTAGATGATTTTCTCGAATCGATTCGAGGGGTTGGCGGTGGGCTGGCGGCTGAGGGCAGAGCGGGGCACGGTGTTCTTTCGTAAGCGAAAAAATAACGAAAGTCCCTCTCGGGTCAAGCGCGGTGTGTTGCTTCTGGGCCTCGCGCTGCTGGGTGCGGGCTGTGTGGCGCCGTCCCAGTCGTATTGGCTGCCCGAGACACAGCCCGTCGAGCGCCTGGACTACGCCGATTGGAATGGGCTGTTGCGCGCCCACGTGCTCCGGGGTGCAGTCGATTATCCGGCCGTTGCGAACGACGCCGGGTTTCCGGTCTTCCTGACCGCCCTGCGCCGTGCGCGCTTCACACTCGACACCAGCGCCGACGAACGGTTGGCCTTCTGGATCAATGCCTACAACGCCTCTGCCATCGCCGGCATCCTCGACGGGCAGTCGCCGGCGACGATTCTCGGGCGCAACGAGTTCCTTCGGCGCGCCCGTCACGACGTGGGCGGCGATTCGATCACGCTCTGGGACCTCCAATACCGGAGGATCCGACCGATTGGCGACCCGCGCACCCATTTCGCGCTGGTGTGTGCGGCGGTCTCTTGTCCGTCACTTTCGTCTCAGGCCTACCTGCCGCGCACGCTCGATGCACAGCTCGAGTCTGCGACGTTCGCCTTCGTGAACGACCCCGCGAAGAACCGCTACGACCCGGTCGAGCGTGTCGCATACCTCTCCGAGATCTTCGACTGGTACGCCGAGGACTTTGCTGCCGCCGCGGGTTCCGTACCGGCCTATGTGGCGCTGCACGTCGAAGATCCCGCTGTCGCTGCCGGTCTAGCCGATGGTAGCTGGAAGGTCCGTTACCAGAAGTCCGACTGGGATCTCAACGGGAAGCCGCTCCCGTTAGACTGAGCGGCCCGGGGCGGCGTGTTCGGTCGGTCGGACTACGAGTTCGGATAAATCGAGGTCTTCGGTTGAGAACGGGAGAAACGGTTCGGGAGGTTTCGCGGTGACGAACGAACGCGAAGATACGCATCTGACATCGGTCGGCTACATCCTGTGGATCTTCGGTTTCACCGGATCGCACCGCTTCTATTTCGGGAAACCCATCTCGGGAACGATCTGGTTCCTCACCTTCGGGTTGTTTCTCGTCGGCTGGATCGTCGACTTCTTCCTGATGCCGAGTCTCGAGCAGCAGGCGGAGCTGCGGTTCCGAGCGGGGAAAATCGACTATACCGTCGCCTGGATTCTCCTTACGTTCCTCGGTGCGTTCGGTGTGCACCGCATGTACCTGGGAAAGTGGATCACCGGCATTCTCTATCTCTTCACCGGTGGCTTCTTCCTGATCGGCGTGCTCTACGATTTCTGGACGCTCAACGACCAGGTCACGCTGGTCAACTCCGAGGGTTCGATGTGAGCCAAGGCGAGCGATTCAGTGCGGCGGCCCGGGCGCACAGCTTCCGGGACGCCTTCCGCGGGGTGGCTGTCCTCCTGGCGACGCAGCACAACGCGCGAATTCACGCCGTGGCGACGCTCGCGGTCCTGGCCGTCGGGTTCTGGCTGGGTTGCACCCGGGTGGAGTGGGCGGTGCTCGTGCTTGCGATCGGGTTGGTCTGGCTGGCCGAGGGGGTGAATACCGCGCTCGAGGCACTGGGTGACGCAGTGTCGGCGGATCCGAATCCGCTCGTCGGGCGGGCCAAGGACGTAGCCGCCGGTGCGGTGCTGTTGGCGTCGATCGGGGCCGCCGCCGCGGGTCTGCTGATCTTCGTCCCGCGGCTCCTAGACCGTTTCGCGGGGGGCTAATCCAGCGCCTCACGCAGTTCGCGGGCCGCCTTTGCGCGGAACCCCCGGTACCAGTCGAAGCGCTCGAGTGTCTGTCGCAGTACGCGCTTCGCACTCGGGACCGGGTTCTCGCGGAAGAAGCGCGCCACTTCGCGGCGCCGTGCGGGTGCGCGCAGGTGGACCGTGGTTTCGATCATTCGTCCGACGAGAATCGACCCCATGCGTTTTTCGAGCCTGGGCCAGCGGGCGCGCACGAAGTCCCACGTTGCGTCGCGCGCCGCCGGGTTTGCGAACATGCGCCCGAGCAGGAACACCACGTCCTGGGTGGGCACCGCCGGGGTGAGCGACAGGCGGAGCGTGCGCTGTATTAGCGCCGGGTCCCGGAATCCACCCAGAGCGAGCAGGAAGCGCCGCTGGTCCTGGGGTGTATTCGCCGACTCCATGGCTTCGAGGAAAGCGCGGTAACGCATGGCGTCGCCCACGCGGGCGGCGAGTCCCACGATCGAGTCCGCGAGATCCGCGGGGACGGCGCGGCGGCTGCGCAGGTAGAGATCGCATTGGCGGTCAGCCGCCTCGAGCACAGCGGGGCTTCCTGCCGCCGATCCCAGGATCGAGAGCAACGCGGCACGCGCGAGACCGGTCGGCTCGTCCTCTCCCCGGCGTGGTTTCCATCCCAACGCGGAGAATGCAGAGCCGAACCGCGCCTCGATGAAACGGGAGAGCGGTTCGGCGCAGTCCGGCGCGGCGTCGGGAACCAGGTCGTGCGCCAGGAAGGCGAGTGGGCCGTGCAGCGCAGTCAACACATCCGGGTCGCGGTCCTGGGCGAAGGCAGTGACCAGTGCCAGGAAACCCGACACCGGTGCGCGTCCGGCGCGCACCAGGGCCCACTCGTGGTCGGCGATTCCCATGCGCTCGATCGGAACGAGCTTCTGGGGTGTCGCCAGGATCGCCTCGAGTTCGCGTTTGCCGTGCTGGGGCCGGAAGAAGCCCGCCTCCTCGGCGTTTGCGTAGACGAGTCGCGGTGCCCCGCGGCCGAGTTCGAGTGCGCCGCGGGCTCCGGTCAGGAGGTGCCGCTCGAGTCGGCCGCGTCCGCCGTGGGGACCCACGACCCGCGCGACGATAGGCACGGGCCAGCGGGGCGCGGCATCCGTCCGGGGCCGCGGCTGCTCCGTGAAGCGCTCCTGGGAGAGGACCAGACGCGTCCGGGTTCCCGTGCTTCGCACGCTCGCCCGGACTACGGGGTACCCCTCCTGCTCGAGCCAGGCGTGGGCCAGTTCTTCGACGGGTTCTCCGGACGCCTCGCCCAGTGCGCGCCAGAGGTCCGCCGCCACGGTGTTTCCCTCTCGATGACGGCGGATGTAGCGGCGCACACCGCGTCGAAACGCCGCGGCGCCGAGGTAGCGTTCCAGCATGCGGACGATGGAGGCGCCCTTCTCGTAGGTGATGAGGTCGAAGTTCTCGTTCGCCTCCGCCGCTGTTCGCACCCGGGCGTAGATCGGGTGGGTGTGGCGCAGGGAGTCGAGCTCGAGCGCCGCCGCGCGTCCGTGCTGGAAGTCGTGCCACATATGCCACTCGGGCTTCCAGTCGTCGACGACCAAGTAGGCCATCCAGGTGGCAAACGCTTCGTTCAGCCAGAGGTCGTCCCACCAGGCCATGGTGACGAGGTCGCCGTACCACATATGTGCGAGTTCGTGCGCGATCACCTCGGCGGCGCGCTTCTTCTCGTTCGTCGTCGCGGTGGCGGGGTCGAGCAGCAGCAGTGTCTCCCGGAAGAAGACGGCGCCCGCGTTTTCCATGGCACCGAACTCGAAATCCGGCACCGCGATCAGGTCGAGCTTCTCGTACGGATAGGGCAGGCCGAAATAGCGTTCGAGCCGCGCCAGGGTCTCGCGCGCTGTCTCGAGCCCGATGCGGGTGAGTCGCTCCTTGCCCGGCGTGTGCCAGGTCCGGATCGCTGTCTTTCCCAGATGCACGGGTCTCGAGCGATGGAGTTCACCGACGGCGAGTGCCACCAGATAGGTCGAGAGCGGGGGCGTCTGCCGAAAGCGGACCGTCTTGTGCCCGTTCGGTTCTTGTCGGGTCGAGGCGATCGGCGCGTTGGACACCACGGCATTTTTCGATCCGGTGGTGACGGATACGCGAAAGCGCGCCTTCATCGCCGGCTCGTCGAAACAGGGGAAGAACTTTCGCGCGTCCGTCGCCTCGAGCTGCGTGAAGGCGTAGCGCCGTCCGCCGACCGAGGCGCCGTAGAAGCCGCACAGGTCCTTGCGCAGGCGGCCCCGGAACGCGAGCCGCAGCCGGGCGCGCCCAGCGGGCACGGGCCTCGGGAAGCGGATCTCGACCATTTCGACTTCGGGGAGCGGTTCGAGCTTCCCGCGGGCGTTTCCGCCGTCCCATTCGATTCGAGCTCCCGAGACCCGCAGTTCGCAGGCGTGGATCCGGATCGCCCGTTTGTCGCGAGACAGTGTGATCCCGTGGGTTACCTCGCCGCGAAAGCTGCCGCTGCGGCTGGGATCGACCTCGACGTGCAGGTCGACTTCGTCGGGGCGCACGTCGGCGGCCAGGCGATAGGCGGGCTTGCGGCTGCGCCGCTTGCTGGGCAAGAGGGGTGGCTCAGTTCGGACTTTTCAGTGCCGGCGGCGGGAATTGGATGTACTCGTCGATGCGCGACAGGCCCAGAGCCGTGTCGTCGGGCCGCACTCCGATTCGACCGCGTGCGCGGAGGCCGGTCACCAAGGTTTCGATTGTCTGGTTGCGGGCAATATTTTCTGGGTGCTCCGCCACCCGGGCGTATTCCACTTCGTCCCGGTAGCAGCAGGTCTTCCGCGGCGGTAGTGGGTGCGCGCGATGAGGCGCTGCCCGGACTCCCGGCGCCCCAGGCGTCCGCCCGTTTGCGCGAAGTGGGCTGCGGCGTCGTGGTGCTGGCCGATGCTCTCGCCGAAGTCTTGCTCCATGTCTTCGGCCGCGTCGGTGCCGCAGCGACCGAAGCGCTCGCAGAGGCGAAGCGTTGTTTTGGCCTCGTCTGCGGGGAGGAGCGGATCGAACCGGACGTGAGAGACGTCACCCATGCAGGGCGGGGATCCTAACACTTCTCGGATCGCCGGCGCCGGGTTATGCTCCGCGCGTGCGGCTTCCCCCACCGCCGAACCAGGGGGGAGATGCGTGGCGAACGCACCTCGCGAGCAGTGGTCGAGCCGGGCGGGCTTCGTCTTGGCCGCCGTGGGCTCGGCTGTGGGCCTCGGAAACATGTGGCGCTTCTCGTACCTCACCGCCGAGAACGGCGGTGCTGCGTTCGTGATTCTCTACCTCGGCGTCACGCTGTTGATTGGCCTGCCCGTCTTGTTGGCCGAACTCACGGTCGGACGCGGCTCCCAGCGGAGCCCGGTGGCGGCACTCCAGCACTACGGAGGCCGCGCATGGACGCCCCTGGGCATGGTCTTCGTGGCGGCCGGCTTCCTGATCCTCGCCTACTACGGTGTGATCGCCGGTTGGACGCTCCGCTACGGGTTGATGGCGTTCTTCGGCGGATTTTCCGGCGTCTCCGAACGCTTCGAGGACATCGCCCAGGGTCCGGATGCCTTTTCGTTCCATCTGGCGTTCATGGCCATCACCATCGCGATCGTCGCGGGTGGTGTGAAGGCTGGAATCGAACGCGCCGCCACGGTGCTGATGCCGCTGCTCTTCCTGATGGTGGCGGGGCTTGCCGTCTACGCGGCGATGCTTCCCGGTGCCGAGGAGGGCTATGCCTACTATCTCGACACCGATTTCTCCGGGATCCTTTCTCGCGAGGTGCTCACCCAGGCTGCGGGCCAGGCTTTCTTCAGCCTGAGTCTCGGCATGGGCGCGATGATGACCTACGCGAGCTACCTCGGACGCGATGCGAATCTTCCGAACGGTTCGGTGGTAATCGCGGGTGCGGATATGGGGATTGCATTTCTGGCGGGGCTCGCGGTGTTCCCGATGATCTTTGCCCTCGGCCTTTCGGAAAAAGTGGGGGGGAGCACGCTAGGCGCTCTCTTCATCACGCTACCTGAGGCGTTTGCCGGAATGGGTGGCGTGGGACGCGTGGTGGGACTGGTGTTCTTCGCCGCACTGGTCGTCGGGGCGCTGACGTCGGCGATCTCGCTGCTCGAGGTGGTCGTCTCCGCCGCGATCGATGGCTTGGGCTGGGGGCGCCGCCGTGCGGCGCTCCTGTCGGGTGGGGCGATCACCTTGCTCGGTGCACCCGCCGCCTGGAGCCTCGGCGTGCTCGACGTGATGGACCAGGTGGCCAACAACGTCTTCCTGCTCGGCGGGGGCCTGGCGCTCTCGCTCTTCGTGGGCTGGCGCATGCAGGACCCGGTGGGGGAGGCTCGTGTGGGCGCAAGGGGCGGGCGCGGGTTTTCCCTGTGGAGGGCGTTGCTGCGTTTCGCAGTGCCGCTTGTACTGCTCTACGTCCTGTGGGATGCCGTTCCCGGGACCCTGCGCGCGGTGTTTGATCTGTTCGCCGCTTGAATCGGGCGGTCCCACGGCGCACACTGGGTCGCTTCACGGCCCATGGAAGTGTCGCATGCCCGCCGCCGCCGACATCCGGTCGACCTCTACCCGTACGCCGGGAGCACCGATTCGGTGAGCCCACTGCCGGTTGTCGAGCCGGGCTGAAAGGAATTTTTCTTGTCGATCCCCCCCCTCGAAGGACTGCGCGTTCTCGACCTCGCCGACGAAAAGGGAGAACTCGCCGGCCGTCTGCTCGCCGATCTCGGCGCCGATGTGATCCGCGTCGAGCCGCCGGAAGGTGCGAAGTCGCGCGGCCTTCCACCCTTTCACGACGGCACGAGCCTGTACTTTGCCCACCGCAACTCGAACAAGCGGGGCATCGCGCTGGACCTGGAACAGCAGGGGGGTCGGGACCAACTCGCCGACCTCGCCGGGCGGACCGATGTCTTCATCGAGTCGTTTGCGCCGGGGACGCTTGCGAAAATGGATCTCGCGCCCGCGAGCCTGGTCGAGCGTCATCCCCACCTGGTTGCACTCTCGATCACGGACTTCGGCCAGACGGGTCCCTACCGGGAATGGGTCGCCACCGACGCCACGCTGGAGGCCATCGGCGGCATGCAGTTCAAGGCGGGCCTTCCCGGGAAGCCGCCGCTGTTGCCCCCCGGCGCCATTGCCTACGACGTAGCCGGCGTGATGGGATGCTTCGCCGTGCTGACGGCGCTGCTCCAGCGGCAGCGCACCGGTCACGGACAGACGCTCGATCTCTCCGTGCTCGAGGCGACGTCTCAACAATGCGACTGGTCGTTCTCGAACGGGACCCAGACGCTCGCCAACGGGCAGGAGCCCGCGGAAATGCGCGCGGGGTCCGGACCCATGTACCGGATCTACGCCTGCAAGAGCGGTTACGTGCGTCTCGTCATTCTTTCTCCGAGGCAGTGGCACGCCATGCGCGAGTGGCTCGGGGATCCCGAATACCTGCGGGACCCCATGTACAACTCCTTCCTCGGGCGTCTGCAGATCGCCGATGCGCTCGCCGTGACGATCGGTGACCTCTTCGCGACGCTGCCCCACGAACAGGTTGCCGCCGAGGCGCAGCGGCGCGGCATCGTCTGCACGCCCGTGCTGCGGCCCGAGGAGGTGCTGGCGAACGAGCACTTCGTGTCGCGCGGCACCTTTGCCGACGTGGAGTACACGCCCGGAGAGACCGGGCCCGTCGCAGCGGGCTTCTTCGAGATCGACGCCGAGCGGCAGGGCTACCGGCACCGGGCCCCGGAAGTGGGCGAGCACGACGCAGAGGTCGCCGCCGGCGTCTGGCTGGAGCCGCGTCCGTCGCCGTCGGGACCGGTGCCTGCCCCATCGCCTCCGCTCGAGGGACTGCGCGTCCTCGACTTCGGTATTGGCGGGGTCGGCGTCGAGGCCGGGCGGCTTTTCGCCGATTACGGCGCCGATGTCCTGAAGATCGAGAGCCGGAGCTACTTCGACTTCATGCGCATCGTGATGTCGAGCGAGATGAGCGCGTCGTTCGCCTCGTCGAGTCGCTCGAAGCGGGGCTTCGGAGTGAACCTGAAGCACGAAAAGGGTCTCGCGCTCGTTCGCAAGCTGGTCGAACAATCCGACGTGGTGATCGAGAACAATTCGACCGGCACGATGGATGACATCGGGCTCGGTTACGCGTCGTTGAAGCAGCAGAACCCGGGAATCGCGATGACGAGCAGTCAGCTGTTGGGTTCCCGCGGCGCCTGGGCCAACTGGATCGGCTACGGCCCGAGCACCCAGCCCATCGGTGGCCTCGTGCATCTCTGGAACTATGCGGATCAGGACGAGCCCGCGGGCTCGACATCGATCTTTCCAGATCACCTGGCGGGGCGTGTTTCCGCCATCGCCGCACTGGCGGTGCTCTACCGCCGGGAGCGAACCGGGGTGGGTGGACACGGCGAGGTGGCGCAGGCCGAGGTGGTGACCAATATGATCGGAGACTTGCTCCTCGCGACGGGCCTCGCGCCCGGGAGCGTGCAGCCTCGGGGCAATCGCAGCGAGCGGGGTGCGCCCTGGGGCACTTACCCCTGCCAGGGGAGCGAGCAGTGGGTCGCCATTACCTGCCGCAGCGACGAGGACTGGCAGAAGCTTCGGCTCGCGCTCGGCAGCCCGGAGTGGTCGGTGGCACCGGAGTTCGAGACGCTCGAAGGCCGCCGCGCAGCCCACGATGAGATCGACGCGCACCTCGCCGAGTGGACCGCTGCCCAGAGCAAGGTTTTGGTGACGAGTGCGCTCCAGATGTTCGGGGTTCCGGCGGCGCCGATGCTCACGGGTTCGGAGCAGGCGAAGGATCCGCACTTTCAGGCGCGCGGCTTCCCGCGCTGGATCGAACAACAGGAACTGGGTTGGATCGGCATGGAGGGCCCCGCGTTTTGCGCGAGCGGGATGTCCGACATCGTGACGCGCCAGGCACCACTGCTCGGAGAGCACTCTCGTGCCATCTGCCGGGAACTGCTCGAGCTTCAGGACGCAGAGATCGAGGAACTGGTGAAGGCCGGCACTCTCGAGGTGCCGCGCGAGGTCGATCCGTCTAGCTGATCGCCCCCGTGGCGGCGAGGTCGGCGATTTCGTCCTCGGTGTAGCCGAGGAGGTCGCGCATCACTTCCATCGTGTGCTGGCCGACCAGCGGACCCGCGTGCGTGGGGTGTGCCGGCGTCGCCGAAAACCGGGTCGGTGGACCGTCGAATAGCGTGCGGCCGATGGCGCCGTGCTCGAGTTCGATGAAGTGGTTGCGCGCCGCGAGTTGCGGGTCGGTTGCAAGGTCGCTCGCTCGGAGCACGGCGTAGGCCGGTACGCCCGCGCTGCGCAGCTGCTCGGCCGCTGCAAAGGCGTCTCGTTGGGAGCACCAGGCCGCCAGGGGCGCTTCGAGTTCGGGCTTGCGCGCCAGCCGTTCCGAAAGCGTGAGCGCACCGAGTTCCGCGAGGCCGGGTACCGCGCTTCGAAGTGCCTCCCAGTGTTCTTCGGATTCCGCAGCGATTGCGACGAAGCGGGCCTTTCCGCTGCTTTCGAATACACCGTGTGGGCAGGCGCGCTCCGAGTTCAAGCCGGCTCGGTCGAGCACGCGACCGTTCACCACGTAGTCGAGCACCGCCGGGGAGATGAAGTGGATCGACGCCTCGACCTGCGAGACATCGATGTACTGGCCTTCGCCGGTGCGGTCGCGGTGGTGCAGTGCAGCGCCGAGCGCCGCCAGGGCAAAGCGCGGCGAGATGAAGTCCGTGTAGGCACCCCAGGGGATCTGGGGGGAACGGTCGGGCCAACCCGTGATCGCGGTGAGGCCCGCGAGGCACGCACCGTGGAGTCCGAACCCGGTGTGCTGGGCTTCCGGTCCCGTCTGTCCCCGCATACAGGTCGAGAGCATCACCACGTCGGGTCGCCGGGCGCGCACCTGCTCCCAGCCGAAGCCGAGGCGTGCGGCGGTTCCCGGCGTGTAGTTTTCGATGATGACGTCGGCCCAGTCGATGATGCGGTTCACGATCTCTCGGGCCGCGTCGAGCGAATAGTTGCAGGCGAAGCCGAGCTTCGACTGGTTCATATTCGCCATCGGGTGCCCCGTGTTGATCGGGTCGTCCGGCTTGAGGAACGGCGGGATCAGGCGCAGGGTGTCGAGCCGGGCCTCGGATTCGCCGCGGATCACGGTGGCACCGAGGTTGGCGAGAGCGGATGCAGTCAGCGGCCCGGCGGCGATCCAGCCGACGTCGGCCACTTTGAGGCCGTCGAAGAGCGAGGTCCGTTCGCTGCGCACCCGGAACGGGGGGACCAGCGGACGGCGGGCCCGCGTTTCCGCGAGGGCCTGATCCTGGCCGAGAGTCGGAGCGCGACGGCGGTAGGCGATCGGTGTGCCCGACAGGCGCGCGAAGGGACCCGCGTGCAGTGTTCCGGCAACTTCCGTCCAGAAATCGCGTGCGGATAGCTGTGGATCGGCCAGCAGGTCCGCCGGGGTGTAGGCGGGGGCGATCAGCATCTTATTCGCTACGGCCCGGGCGTGGATCTCGGCCTTCGGCTTTGTTTTGAGAAAGGTGAGGAGCTGGCTCAGGCCGCGTTTTGCATCTTCGATCGAGAGGGTTTTTTCCCCGACGTCGGTGAGCCAGGCACTCCAGTCGCGGTCCTTGATATCGGAGTCGATGGCACCTTCTTCGGCTGCCCACCGCATCGCTTCGCCAAAGCCGTGGTTTCCCTGGGCACCGATCACGAACGTGGTGCCCACGTGGCCGTCCTTGCAGGCTTCGACCACGGGCAGACGCACGCCGGGGAGCACCTCGCGCAGGCCGAGTTCGCCTCGGTCTTCGCCGAATCCCGGCGGGTCGATTCCCTGGGCGGTGTATCCGCTCACGAAGAGCAGGGACCAGAGGACGCATTGTTGCATGGACGTGTCGAGGTGCTGGCCGCGGCCCGTGCGGTTGCGTTCGTAGAGCGCGAGGGTCGCGTCGGCGGCGGCCTGCACCGCACCGTGGAGCGAAGTCTCGGGAAAGCCCACGGGGACCGGCGGTCGATCCGCGTCGCCCTGCATCGCGAGTAGCCCCCCGGCTGCGGCGAGGGTGAGGTCGGTGGCGGGTGTGTGCGCGTCGGGTGTTCCGTGTCCATAGGGAGTGACCGAGACGAAGAGCAGCGCTTCGTTGGCCGCGCAGAGTTCGTCGGCACCGAGCCCGAGCGCTTCGAGGTGTCCCGGCGCGAAGGACTCGAGCAGCATGTCGGCCCCGCTGGCCAGGGCGCGCAACTGCTCGCGCTCGCCGGGGTCTTCGAGGTCGAGTACGACGCTGCGTTTTCCCATGCCCCACGACTGCCAGTAGAGCGAGCCGTCGGGATCGCCTTCCCGTCCCTCGGCGAAGGGCGGTGTGAAACGGGCGTCGCAGCCGCCCGGCGGCTCGATCTTGATCACTTCGGCGCCGAAGTCCGCGAGCACGCGACCCGTCGCCTCGGCGAGCCGCGTGGTGAGATCGAGGACGCGGATGCCGTCGAGGGCGCCGGACCGTGACGGGGCGTTCATGGAGCGATCCTACCACTTGACCGGCCCGCGGATCGCCCTCATGGTGCCGCCGGAGGGAGAGCCCGTGTCCAAGCTGCGCGACCGGATCCGCATGACCGACGAAGATGCCTGGGACTTCATCGCCTCGCGGAAGGCCATGCAGACCGCGACGCTCAACCGGGATGGCAGTCCGCATCTGACCACGAACTGGTTTGCGATCGTCGGCCGCCAGATCCTTTTCGAGACCTACACGAAGTCCCAGAAGATCGTGAACCTCCGCCGCGATGCGCGCATCGCGCTGCTCTGGGAAGATGGAGAGCTCTATGGGGAGCTGCGCGGGGTGTCCATGAACGGCGCGGTGACGCTGATCGACGACTTCGAGCGGGTCGCCGATCTCGCCCAGCACGTGGTCCGGCGCAACTACCCGGAAACGCCGGAGTCTGAGGTGGGCGAGGCCGCCCGTGGCCTGGCGCGCAAGCGCACCGGGGTCGTGGTCCGGCCGGAGAAGATCTTCAGTTGGGACCACCGCAAGCTGACCTGATACCCTGCCCATCCCAATTTTGGAGGTCCCCCATGCGCACCGAGATCTGCAACCGCCTCGGCATCGAGTTCCCGATCTTTGCCTTCACGCACTGCCGCGATGTCGTCACTGCCGTGAGCCAGGCCGGGGGGCTCGGAGTCCTCGGCGTGGTGGGTTTTTCGCCGGAGCAGATCGAGCAGGAGTGCCGGTGGATCGACGATCACATCGGGGACAAGCCCTACGGCATCGACCTGGTAATTCCCCAGAAATACGAGGGGATGGACGCCGGAAAGATCGACCCCAAGGAACTCGAGGCGAAGCTCGACGGCATGATCCCGGCCGAGCATCGCGCGTTTGCCGCAAAGCTGCTGAGCGATGCGGGCGTTCCGGAGATTCCCGAGGGCGAGGCACACCTCCAGGAACTCCTGGGGTGGACCGAGTCCACGGCGACCCCGCAACTCGACGTGGCCCTGTCTCACGACAAGGTGAGGGTGATCGCGAACGCCTTGGGAACCCCACCTGCCGGAATCGTGAAGCGGGTCCAGGAGAGCGGCCGCCTGATGGGCGCGCTGTGCGGAAAGATTCACCAGGCGGTGCGTCACCGGGACGCGGGCCTCGACTTCATCATTGCCCAGGGATACGAGGGGGGAGGGCACACGGGAGAAATCGGCAGTGTGGTGCTCTGGCCGCAGATCATCGATGCCGTGGCACCGATGCCGGTGCTCGCCGCCGGCGGCATCGGGAACGGACGCCAGGTGGCGGCGGCGTTGGCCATGGGCGCCGAGGGCGCGTGGCTCGGCTCCGCCTGGCTGACCACCGCCGAGTCGGGCTGTGAGCCGCCGCAGGTCGAGAGCTACCTCCAGGCGACGAGCCAGGACACGGTGCGCTCGCGCTCGTACACGGGCAAGCCCTGCCGCATGCTGCGCAACGAGTGGACCGAGGCGTGGGAACGCGACGGCACCCCCGATCCCCTCGGCATGCCGCTTCAGGGCATGGTCACCGCCGACGCGGTACAGCGCGTGCACCGCTACGGCGACAAGTCGCAGAGGGTGGCCTTCAACCCCGTAGGGCAGGTGGTGGGACAGATGAGCGAGGTGAAGTCCTGCCGCGATGTGATCTACGAGCTCGTCGAGCAATACGTCGAGGCATCCGGACGGCTCGAGAAGCTGAATGCGAACGTCTGAATTCGCCATGTCCCGATGGATCGCGTGGGTTGTGCTGCTGGCTCTGGCCTGCAGCGGTTCGGATCGCCCCAACAACGCCATCGAAGGGCGGGCCCACACTCCCGATACGCTGAAGGCCCGCGGCGAGCGCCAGGCAGCGGCCGAGCGTGCGCTCGCCGGCCGGTCCGGCGTTCCCCGTGCACTCGATGCCAAGCAGATCCTCTTCGGCGATCTCCATGTGCACACGACCTACTCTCCGGACGCGTTTACCCTGGCGCTACCGATCATGGGGGGGCAGGGCACGCACACCCTATCCGATGCCTGCGACTTCGCGCGCTACTGCGCCGAGGTCGACTTCTTCAGCTACAACGACCACGCGGAGGCTCTGATTCCCGAGCACTGGGCGGCTACGAAGCAGGCGGTGCGCGCGTGCAACACCAGCGCTGGTGACCCGGCGAGCCAGGACCTGATGGTCTTCGCCGGCTGGGAGTGGACACAGGTCGGGTTGACGCCCGAGGCGCATTGGGGCCACAAGAACGTGATCTTCCTCGGCCAGGAGGAGGATGAACTCCCGGACCGCCCGATCGATTCCCGCCCGTACGCCGGTGACATCGGCCTGTTCAAGACGGTGCGGGCGGCGGCCCAGGCGCGCTGGGTGGACCCCGCGAACTGGGGCATGTACGACGACCTCGAGTGGCTCATCGATCGCCTGGAGGCCTGGCCCGAGTGTCCGCGCGATGTCGATACACGCGAACTCGATGCAGATTGCCACGAGAACGCGCCGACGCCGGACGTGCTCTACCGAAAACTGGACGAATGGGGCTTCGACAACCTGGTGATTCCCCACGGCACGGCATGGGGCTACTACACGCCGCCGCTCGCATCCTGGGACAAGGCGCTCACGCGCCGTTACCACGACCCCGAAAAGGTACGGCTCGTCGAGATCATGTCGGGCCACGGCAACAGCGAGGAGTACCGCGACTGGAGGAATTTCACGGAGCAGGACGGCGCCTTCGTATGCCCGGAGCCGAGTCCCGATTTCCTGCCGTGTTGTTGGCGTGCCGGGGAGATCATGCGCGAGCGGTGCGGAGACCTCCCGGAAGCGGAGTGCGAGCGCCGGGTCGAGGAGGCCAAGCAGCTCGCGATGCAGGCGAACGTGGGCCCGGCCTACGTTTTTCCCGACAGCAGCGCCGAGGACTGGCTCGATTGCGACCAGTGCCGGGATTGCTTCAAGCCCTCCTTCAACATGCGCCCGCTCGAGTCGGTGCAGTACGCGATGTCGCTGGCGAATCCGGACGAGGTGGGTCCGGACGGACGGCCGCTGCGCTTCCGTTTCGGGTTCATCGCGTCGACGGATGACCACACCTCGCGTCCGGCGACCGGTTACAAACAGTACGCGCGCAAGAAGATGTCCTTTTCCCCGGGCCTGCAGACCGACTTCATCGATGCGCGTGCGCAGCTCGGCGAAGTCGAGGATCCGCAGCGCCCCGTTCCCGTCGACGTGGCCGCCCGGGTCATCGACTCCGAACGCCTCACGAGCTTCACCTACCCGGGTGGCATCGTTGCCGTTCACTCGCCGAGCCGGACCCGCGAAGGCGTGTGGGACGCGCTGAAGCGCCGCGAGGTCTACGGCACGAGCGGGCCGAAACTCCTGCTGTGGTTCGACCTCCTGAACGGACCGGGCGGCAGCGCGCCGATGGGCTCCGAGGTCGAAATGGAGCAGGTGCCGCGCTTCGAGGTACGGGCAGCGGGGGCCTTCGTGCAGAAGCCCGGGTGTCCGGAGACCACAGTCGACGGGCTTTCAGCGGACCGTCTCGAGGCGCTCTGTGCTGGCGAGTGCGACAACCCGGGCGAGGTGCGGCATCCGATCGAGGCGATTGAAATCATCCGCATCCGGCCGCGCGTCGGGTCCGACGAGGACCCGAGTGAGCTGATCGAGGATCCCTGGAGGCGCTTCGAGTGTGCGCCGGATCCGGCGGGATGCGTGGTGCAGTTCGTCGACCCGGAGTTCCCGAGCTCCGGGCGCGACGTCCTCTACTACGCCCGCGCCGTCCAGGATGCGACACCGGCGATCAACGGGGACCTGCTGCGGACCGAGTTCGATGCGGACGGAAACGCCGTGTCGACCGATCCCTGCTACGGCGACTACCGCACGGATGTCTCCGACGACTGTCTGGCGCCGGCCCGCGAGCGGGCCTGGTCGTCGCCGATCTTCGTCAACGCGCTCCGCTAGCGCCGGGCTCCCGGCTTCTCCATTCCGGCGCGCTCGGCCTGGCGCTTCAGCTCGATCCGCGCAATCGACCGGCGGTGTACCTCGTCGGGCCCATCCGCCAGGCGCAGGGTGCGGACGTGCGCCCACGTGCTGGCCAGGCCAAAGTCGCTGGTCACCCCGCCTCCTCCGTGGGCCTGGATCGCATCGTCGATGATGGTCAGTGCCATGATCGGTGCCTTCACCTTGATCATCGCGATTTCGCCGCGGGCCACTTTGTTTCCCACGGTGTCCATCATGTGGGCGGCCTTGAGTGTGAGCAGCCGCGAGCACTCGATCTCGATGCGTGCGTCTGCGATGCGCTCCTCCCAGAGCGAATGCTCGTAGATCTTCTTGCCGAAGGCCTCGCGGCTCATGAGTCGCTGGCACATTTTCTCGAGCGCCCGCTCGGCGATCCCGATGACACGCATGCAGTGGTGGATGCGGCCGGGCCCGAGTCGGCCCTGGGCGATCTCGAAGCCACGCCCCTCGCCGAGCAGCATGTTGCTGGCGGGAACCCGCACGTTCTCGAACAGCATCTCGGCGTGTCCGTGCGGCGCGTCGTTATAGCCGAAGACCGGAAGGTTGCGCAGCACCGTGACGCCGGGTGCGTCCCGCGGCACCAGGATCATGCTCTGCTGCTGGTGGAGCGGTCCGTCGAAGTTCGACTTTCCCATGACGATCAGGATGCGGCACCGGACGTCGGGGGCCCCGGATGTCCACCACTTGCGCCCGTTGATGACGTATTCGTCGCCCTCTCGGCGGATCTCTGTGCGGATGTTCGTGGCGTCCGACGAGGCGACCTCGGGCTCGGTCATGGCGAATGCGGATCGGATCCTTCCCTGGAGCAGCGGTTCGAGCCATTCCTTCTTCTGCTCTTCGCTCCCGTAGCGCTCCAGCACCTCCATGTTGCCGGTGTCCGGTGCCGCGCAGTTGAAGACCTCCGCGGAGAAGCCGACCCGGCCCATCACCTCGCACAGCGGCGCGTACTCGAGGTTGGTGAGGCCCTGCTCGTGGCCCGGTAGAAAAAGGTTCCAGAGCCCGGCTTCCCGGGCGTGGTCCTTCAACTCCTCGAGCATCGGCGGCGGCTGCCAGGGGTCCGGCAGTTCCGCGTGCTGTCGGTAGTAGGCCTCCTCGTTCGGGTAGATGTGCTCGTTCATGAACGTTTCGAGGCGCGAGAGCAAGAAGCGGGTCTTTTCGCTGTAATCGAAGTCCACGGGGGTTCCCTCCAGAACCGGACATCTTGGCACATCGCTACTTCACACGCTGAACGGCGGGATGCTTGCGCGCGAGAGACGATCTTTTGGGGCGTTGCGCTCCGGTCTAGGCCGGTTCGGCAGGCACGTCGAAGGTCTCGACGTAAGGCCGGAAGCGCTCGCGAATCTCGTCCGGGTCGAGGTGCCAGGTGTCGAGGTCGTAGCTGTGGGTGCCGTGCTTGCCCTGGGGGTTGTCCGCTCGGAAGCGGCGGATCCCCGCGTCGGCCGCCTCGGTGTACTCCATTCCGAAGTGTGCGTAGATCGACTGGATCGCAGCCAGAGGATCCGCCTGGAAGGTTCCGAACGGGAGGTCGAAGAATTGCTGCGGGTCGCGTTCCCGGCGCGCTTGCGCGGCGTCGAGCACGCCGCGCAGCCACAGCTCGAGCGTCGCCCTTCCGAAGCTCGCCGGGTCCGGATGCGCGCTGAGCGGGCGTCGCGCCGCCCAGCAAAGGCTGCAGACCGATGCGACCGACTTCACGGGATCCCGATGCGTCTGGACCACCCGCGCATCGGGGTAGACGTCGAGAAAGGCCCCGAGGTCGAAGAGGTGCGTCGAGTCCTTGAGCAGCCAGCGTTTCTCAGGCTCGCGGTGTCCGATCAGTTGGAGGTTGCGTCGGTGCCTCGCGTAGGCGGGCCGCATGTCGTGCTGCGCCCACCAGCTGTCGTAGCGCGCGACGTCGGCCCAGGCATGCCAGCTCGAGTGGGCAAAGCTCTGGGACAAGAGCCGCCAACACTCATCGACGAGGTCCGCCTGCATGAAGTGGATCGCCTTCATGTCCGGGCTTCGCTCGAACATGAGTCGCAGGCGCTCGTCGCAGGCAACGAACTCGGGGTCTTCGCGCCAACTCGCCCGGGGCGGCCGCGGTTTCGGTGTGACCGAGAGCCAGAAGGCAAGTCCCTGAAGTGCGGGGTCCTGGGACAGGAACTGGTGCAGCGCGCTGGTTCCGGTGCGCGGCAGCCCGATGATGACGAGGGGTTGCTCGACGGATGCTTTCGCGCACTCCGGATACGATGCCCAGCCGCGTTCGGAGAGGAGCCGGCCTGCCAGCGCCTCGACGATTGAGCCGCGAATCGCCAGTTCGCCCATGGGGTTTAGCGCGGCGTCGAGATCGAGGGACTCGAGCAGCGCGCGCAGGCCTTCGAGATATTCCGGATCTCCGAAGTCTTCGAGACCGCACGCGTCACGCGCCTCGGCGTGCAATGCCTCCTCAGAGGCAAGGAAGCCGGTCATTGCAGGGAGTCGATTTCCGCCACGCGGGTCGAGGGGCTCGGGGGGTGCTCGGCACCGACCCAGCGCAGCGCCAGCCCGCCGCGGGCGTGTCCCGCGGTGTCGAGCCAGTTCGGGACACCTGGATCGCGGTGCGCAATCACGATGCGCACCGAGCCGTCGTTTTCGCGTACGGCCGTCTCGTGGTTCACGTGCGTCGTGTAATGCCGGAAGTCGAGCGATTCCAGCCAGTGGTTTCCGATCTGGAGGTTCCAGTACTCACACTCCGGGGGCGTGAACTCGATGACGAAAGCCTCGTCTTCATCGAGATCCCAATAGCTGTAGTTGTAGCTGGTGTTGGGGTCACCCTGGGCGACGGCCAGCAGGCTGGGGTCGAGCGTGCGGATTTCGTGCGTGTGTGAGCGGAAGCTATTCGTCCAGCCGAGGAACTGGCCCACGACGCCGCTCACCATCAGCCCCACGCGGTCGAGCCCTCGGGAGAAGCGCGCCGGATCGAGAGGCGACGGTCCGGTGCCCTCGTCGACGCGCGCAAGTTCCATCGGAGCGGGCTGTTGGTTCCGCCGGTCGAGGAGCGTCTGTCGGATCTGTAGAGAGTTCGTTTCGGAGAGCATCGGCAGCCAGTTTCCGGGGCGCCGCTCCCGGGAAAGCGAAATCGTGAAGCGACCGTCGGAATCGAACTCGAGTTCCTCGCTGGTGAGGTAGCCGTTGCGTACGAGCCCTTCCTTCGTGCCGAGACCTCCGGAGAACGTCCCGAATCCCACCAGGTGAGCGTCACCCATCGAGCCGCTCAGCCGGTACTCGAAACTGGCGGAAAGCCGCGCCCCGTAGTAGACGTAGTCGGGATTGTCGAGTCCGATCTTGGGTGTCTCGGTCGACATCACGGCTGCTGCCGGATCCGCGTCCTCGATCGTGGCCCTGAGGAAGTGTCGCGCGAGTCGGCTGACGTAGCGCAGGCCCTCCGCCCGGTCCAGCGGATCGTCGGGCGCCGCGTCGAGCACCTGGTGCCCGGCGGCCTTGAGTCGTTCGCAGAACTCGTCCCAGGCGGTTCCGTCCCGGAGACGCTGAAGCGGATCGTCCGGCATGGCTGGATTCCTATTGCACCGGGTTCACGAAGATCGGCGACGACCAGGCTCTCTCCCGAGTCTCGGCGAGACAGTCGTCGGAGTCCGGTCGCTGGGAGCACGGGTCGGTGGACACGCAGCGCCCGTTCGCGTCGTACTTGCACCCGAGCGGATCCGCGGCGACGGCCTGACTCGGCGCTTCAATGGCCCGCGCGTAGTAGAGCGTGTCGCGTCCGGATCCCGCGAACTCGGGGTCTGAGAACGCGACCTGGCACCCGGCCGGGTTTCGCGGGCACGGGAATATACGCCAGGGATCCTCGACGAGCGCCGTGATGTCTTCGTCGGGCGAAGTCTGGGGGCGGATTCGAATGATTTCGATACGCTCGATTTCCCGGCGCTGGTCCGAGGGTGCGTAGCATTCTCCCTGGCATAGCCGCGCGAGTTGCTCCGGCGTCAGTGCATCGGTTGCGTCGGCAGGGCATCCCGGTTCCTGCTCAAAGGACCCGACGGCGCGCGCCTGGAAGATGGGCGCCCCGTCGATGCTCACCTCACTTCCCATCGGCACCGGACGTCCGCCCGGCGCGTTGAGCAGGTCGAACCAGAGCAGGATGCGCGGTCCGCTGGTTCCGTAGACCTCGCGTCGCTGCATGGCATCCCAGATCGCGTTGCGGTCGCGGCTCTCGGCGTGGACCGCCGCGAGGCCACCGTTCATGAAAAAGGAAGCCCCGCGTTCGGTTTCGAAGGCCGAGAACGGAACGCTGATGTTGGTGCCGTCGACGCGCTCGGATTCGGCGCGGGCTTCCGGGTCGGGCCGGCTGCCCAGGGGCGTGTCGAGGAATCGCACGAAGCGCTGCTCGGTGAACTCCATGCGGGCCACTTCCTTGTAGCCCGTACCCGGACGCGCCGAGTGGTTGTCGCTCGATGCGATGAAGCCGAAGCGGAAGCGCTCCGGATCGCCGGGTTCTCCGCGGCCGAGTGCCATCATGTACTGCACGGAACTCCGGGGCCGGTAGTTGAACGCGGGCTGAAAGCAGTCTTCGCATTGGCCGGCCTGTTGCCAGTCTGCCGGGGTCCAGCCCGAAATCGTGGCGGCCCCGCCATTGAAGCCGGCGTCGACAAAGTCCTGTCTCGCCTTGGCCGCGCGCTCGCTGCACGTATTCGCCGAGTCACCTTCATTCAGACAGCGGGCCTCGATGATCTCGCCCGAACGCCAGCACGAGGGGAGGTAGCCCTCGTTGGGCTCGGGACAGGTCCGCGACCCGTCTTCGGCGAGGATCACCTCGCGGAACGGCCGGTATTCCTCGGAGTTTCCGTGACCGGAGAAAACCTCGACGAGAGTCTGCCGGTTCGGGTCGTGTTGCTCCGGCGTCAACTGCTTGTCCCACGAGGAACCGAGTGGCGTGTAGAAGCCCCACGCGGTTCCATGGGGAATGACGATGGTTTCCAGGTCCCATTCGTCGAGTTTCTCGAAGAGTTCTGCCGGCGACGGGGCGACTTCTCGGCAGTCGAGCGGCAGGTCACGTACGGGAACGTCGCTGGGACAATCCGGCGCTGCGGTCATCTCGGTCATGTAGCGGGCGAGTTCCGGGCCGCCGCCGTCCAGGTCGAGCAGTGCGAGCAGGCCCATCGCGACAGCGGGAGGCGCGGCATCCGGAATGGAGGGCATGCCCGGTGGCGTTCCCGCACTGATGGGGCGCGCCGGAATTTCGTCGTCTGCGAGGCCTCGTACCACGACGTTTTTATGGCCCCAGTGGTTTTCCGGGGTGGTGCCGACCTGTGTCCACTCCCAGCCCAGGAAGCTCACCAGGTCTGGCGCAGCGTCGTCTCCGGCGATCGCGTTGCACTGACGGATCGACTCGATGGTCTCCTCCCAACGCCGGGGAGTAATGGAAAGGGCGTGGTCGTTGATCGACCAGAAGTCGAGCGCCGCACAATGACGCGCGTAGTCGCAGGCATCGGCTACCGGGTGGGCACCGTCGCCGCCGGCCATGGGAAGGCTCATCTGGAACGCGTCAAAAGAGAACGTGGTGTGAACGTGGAGATCGCCAAACAGGATCTGTTTCGGCTTCGACACGCCGATCTCCTGGCCCGCCTCCTCGATGCGTTGCGTGCGTTTTGCAGTAACCGCCGGGTCGACGGCGCGTGCCGCCGGGGTGCCGGCGTGTTGATCCTCCGTGCCGAAGCCGCGTCCCGCGAAGTGCAGAACCACGAGCACTGCCCCGGCCAGGAGGATCAGGATTCCAGAGATACGAAGCATCGAGTTCTCCCGGTCTTGGTTCAGTTGATGACGCCGGGCCGGCGGGGCTCGTTCCGGAGCGTGGGCCGGAGGCCGGCGGCGGGCGCCATTGCCCGCGATTCTACACCGTGCAGGTCGTTCTCAGGGCGCCGTGGTCAGGTAGTCGAGGGCGAGGTGGGAGAGCGTGCGCACGCCGAGCGGCAGGGCGTCCTCATCGACGAGGAAGCGCGGCGAATGGTTGGGTGCGGCGTCGGCGGCGTCGAGGTCCGGAGATCGCACGCCGAGCCAGAGGTAAAGGCCCGGGATCTGCTGCGCGTAGAAGGCGAAATCCTCGGCGCCGGTGCGCGGCGGAGCCTCCACGACGACCGGGGCGACGCGTTCGAGCGTCGGGAGCATGCGGCGCGCCAGCTCCGGGTCGTTCCATGTCACCGGGTAGCCGCGCGCGACGTCGATTTCCACCTCGGCGCGGGCGCCTGAACTCTCCGCCAGCGCCGTCGCGGTGCGCCGCACCCGTTCGTGGAGTTCGAGCCGTTGTTCCGGGTCGAGCGAACGGATGGTTCCCAGCAACTCGACCTGGTCGGGAATGATGTTGTTTCGCACGCCGCCGTGGATCGCGCCGATGGAGACGACAGCGGGCTTTCGCGCGTCGGTCTGGCGCCCGGGAATTGCCTGGAGCCCCAGCACGATACGCGAGGCGGCGGCGATGGGATCGATGCCCTCCCAGGGCTTGGCGGCGTGGGTCTGCCGGCCGTGCACCACGATGCGCATGCGGTCCGAACTCGCCATGGCGCCCCCGGCGCGCCAGGCCAGCGTGCCCACCGGATACTCGGGAACGACGTGGAGCGCGAAGATGGCGTCCGGCCGCGGCGCGTCGAGGCCACCCTCGCGAAGCAGCAGCTGGGCGCCGCCGTCTTCTCCCGGAGGCGGACGCTCCTCGGCGGGCTGGAAGACGAAGACCACGGTGCCGGGAAGTTGGTCGCGCACAGCGGCGAGCACATGGGCCGCCCCGAGCAGCATTGCCGTGTGTGCGTCGTGGCCGCAGGCGTGCATCACTCCGACGTCGCGTCCCAGCCATTCCGCGCGCTGCATCGATGCGAACGGCAGCCCGGTTTCCTCGGTCACGGGAAGCGCGTCCATGTCGGCGCGCAGCGCCACCACTGGACCGGGCAGGCCGCCCCGCAGCACGCCCACCACTCCCGTGTGGGCCACACCGCTGCGCACCTCCAGGCCGAGCTGCTCGAGTTCCTGCGCGACGAGCCGGGCGGTGCGGATCTCTCGGTTGGAAAGTTCCGGGTGCCGGTGGATATCGCGGCGCAGTGCGAGCACCCGCGCCTCCATCGCCGCGGCCCGGGTGTCGAGGTCGCGGCGCAGGGTCTCCTGGTCTTCCTGGCCGAATGCGGTGGGTGGTGCCGCGAGCCAGGCGAGTGCGAGGAGTGCGGGGACGGTTCGCATCTTGTCCTCATTGGCCTGAGAAGGACCCAGGGTATCGTCTCGGACCGTGAAGGGAGAGACCGTGCGCGACGTCCATCGCTGGCCCGCCGAGGCATGGGTCCCGCTTCTCGCGGGCCTCGCCTGGCTGTGGGAGGCGCCGGGGCAGGGGCTCATCGGTTTGCTCCTCGCGGTCGTGCCCGGCTGTCTCCTGCTCGGCTCGGGCGTTTCGATGCTCCTGATGCCCGGGGACCGGCGCATCGCCCAGTTCGCGGCCGCGGGTGCGGCGCTCGGCGTGGGCTTCGCGCTTCCGGCCGTATTCGTGGTGGGTGTCGGGGCTGGCCTCGTGCTGGCAGGGGTCTCCGCCGCGGCCTTTCTGGCGGCGGGTGTCCATTCGCTCCGGGACCAGCCGCCCCACGATGGCGTTCCCGAGCCAATTGCATCCCTCAGACTGGCGGCCCAGGTGGCTGCCGACGAGATGCTCCTGGCCGAGATGGTGATGGCGATTCGCCCCCCGACGCGCGACGATCACGCGCGCGTCGAACGCGAGGTGTCCTCCGCTCGCGACCGGTTTGCTGCCGAAGGCTGGCTCGAGAAGCCGGAGCGTTACCATCGCGCCCCCCCGCCTCTCGTAGAGCCGCGCATCGACCGCCGGCGCATGCGCGGACTGGACTACGAGCACCTGCACTTCGACAGCGGCTACGAGCCCCACCCGGACGAGCCCGGACGCGAACGCTGGCTCTCCTACCGCGCAAATCGCACCGCCCACGCGTGGGTCGTGCGGCACGTGGGTGCCGACCGGCCTTGGCTCTTGTGCGTGCACGGCTACGTGATGGGCACGCCACTCGTGGACCTCGCTGTCTTTCGCCCGGGCTACTTCCACGAAAAACTCGGAATGAACATGATCCTGCCGACGCTTCCCCTCCACGGGCGGCGCAGCATCGGGCGCCGGAGTGGCGAGGGTTTCTTCCGCGCCGACGTTCTCGACATGATCCATGCCGAGGCCCAGGCCATGTGGGATATGCGTCGCTGCCTCGACTGGGTGCGCCGGCAGACGAGCGCTCCGGTGGGCGTCTATGGGCTCTCGCTCGGGGGCTACAACGCCGCGCTGCTCGCCTGCCTCGACCCGGATCTCGCGTGCGCGATCGCCGGTGTTCCGGTCGCGGACTTTACGCGCATCCTGTTTCGGCACGGCCCGCCGCGCAACCTCCGCATCCTGCACGACGTGGGGCTCTCGGAAGAACGCATGCGCGAACTCACGCGCGTCATTTCGCCACTCGAGCTGGATCCGAAGCTGCCGCGGGAGCGCCGCTATCTCTTCGGGGGCATCGCCGACCGGATCGTGCCCGCGGACCAGGTGCGCGACCTCTGGCGTCATTGGGAGGAGCCGCGGATCGTCTGGTACCAAGGGAGTCATGTGACGTTCCGCGCCCACCGCGCTGTCAATCGGCTGATCGACGACGCGCTACACGAGTCCGGGCTCGTCGCCTGAGACGATCGGAGCTCCCGGGACCGGCGGCACCCGGAGCAGGGAGATGATCGTCGCGCTCACGACGTAGACGCCCAGGAAGATCCCGAAGGCCCCTTCGAAGCTGCCCGTCGCATCGTGGATCCACGCGGCGAGCGGTATGCCGATCATGTTGAGCGGCACCTGGACGGGCCGCATGAGGCCCGCCACCTCGCCGAAGGAAAACCGTCCGAACGCTCGCCCGGTGACGGCGCCCTGGAGCGGGACGATGCCGCCCATGCCGAAGCCGTAGATCAGTCCACCGGCGACGAGCGAGGCGTAGGCGTCGGCGGCCATCAGGACCAGCAGGCCGGCGATCTGCACCGCGAAGGAGGTCCATATGGCGATGCGCGGGTCGACGCGGTCGACCAGACGTCCGAAGAACACCTTGCCGATCGCACCGGCGCCCGCGGCCAGCGAGACCGCATGGGTGGCGCGGTAGCCGTCGATTCCCAGGTCCCTGGCATGGGAGACCAGGTGGATCAGCACGGCGGAGAGCACGGCAAAGGCCATCGCGAAGGGAAGCGAGATGATCCAGAAGTTTCGCGTGCGCAGGATCTCGCCGCGCGTCCACCAGACGTCGGCGGGGTTTTCCTGCACGGCGGTTTCGGGTGCCACGCCGTCCGGCCGTTGGCCCACGTCTTCCGGCCGGGTCACGACGAAAGAGGCCACGAGCGGAATTGCGATCACCAGGATTCCGAAAGCGTAGAGGAGGAAGCCGTTGCGCCAGCCGACCTGTTCGATGAGCCAGTGCGCCACCGTCGGCATCGCCAGGCCGGAGATCGATACGCCCACGGTGGCGATTCCCAGTGCCGTGCCGCGATTCGCGGAAAACCAGTTGGCCACGAGCTTCGCCGAGGCCATTCCGCCCATCATGCCCAGGCCGAACGCGAAGAACGTGCCGAGCACCAGGTAGTACTGCCAGATTTCATGCGTCTGCGAGAGTGCAGCGAAGCCCGCACTCGTGATGAGTGCACCGAGCAGCATGATGCGCCGCAGTGGGTACCGGTCGAGCCATCTCCCGATGACCGGTCCGAGCAGGCCGCTTCCCAGCGTCGACACAGAGATTCCCACCGCGACCCAGAAGCTCGCGCCCTCGAAATCTGCGTCCATCGCTGGATAGAAGACGCCGAACGAGTAGAAGAAGAAGCCGACGGCGATGAAGTCGACGGCGAAGGCGACGCCAACCATGCGCCAGCCGTGAAAGGGTATCGCCTGGGTCAAAGGGCGCGCCTTTCCAACTCGCTCCGGATCTCCGCATGCCGCGTGCGTGTCAGGAGATAGCCCCGTGCGATCCAGATCGAGAGCGCGAGGAAGAGAGCCGGACCCAGGGCCGTGATCTCCCGGATCGCGTCGGTCACGGCCTGGCTCTGCTCCAGATCCTTGTGGTAGCCGACGGCGGCCAGGATCCAGAAGGCGACGAAGACGGCGAGGCTCCCAGCGAGCTTTCTCACGAACATGAAGGCGCCGCTGTAGATGCCCTCACGCCGCTCGCCGGTGATGAGGTCGTCCTCGTCGACCACGTCTCCGAGCATCGACCACGCCATCAGGTCGACCACTGCGAAGCCGACGCCTGCCAGCGGTGGGAAGACGAATATCAGCCAGCGTGGCCAGGTGGCCTCCGCGAAGAGAAACGGAAGGAACGAGACCATCCACCAGATCGCACCGGCCACGAAGAGCGTCGACTTGTCGAAGCGCGTCGCGATGCGCCCCCAGATTGGCAGCGAGAGCAGTACGGCTCCGAGGAAGAGCCCCATCGCCCACTCGAAGTCGCTGCTGCGCCCCATCACGAAGGTGAAGTAGAGGATCAGCATGGCACCGACGAGATCCATGCTGATCCGGCTGCAGATGAAGAGACCGGTGAGCTTGCGGAAGTTCTGGTGCCGAAGGAGCAGGCGCACCCCATCGGCCAGGCTCATCGTGCTGCCGCGCGACTGGAAATCCGGCCGCTCCCAGGATGTTGCATAGACGATGAGCCACGGCAGGGCGATCAGCAGCCCGTACAGGAGACCGGCGGTCACGTACCCCTCCGGGCCGCCTCCGAAGCCCCTCGCCACCTGGCGGATCGCGATGGCCACGGCGATCCCGACGATCGATCCCACATTCCGAAACATGTTGAGCCGGGTGCGGGCGTCGTAGCCGAGCGCCATTTCGGGCAGCAGCGCCAGGTACGGAACGGAAAGCATCGTCAGCGACACGCTGAGCAACACATAGAGACCCGTGTAGTACGCGAACATTCCCAGCTGGGAATCGGTCGGGATCATCCAGAGCAGCGCGAACGAGATTCCCAGGGGAAGCGCCCCCAACACGAAGAACGGCCGCCGCCGCCCCCACTTCCAGCGGCACAGGTCCGAGAGGCGGCCCATCGCCGGGTCCGTGAACGCGTCGACGGCTCTCCCGATCAGCTGAACCAGCCCGGCGAGTTCTGGACGCAGGCCCGCCACCTGCGTCAGGAAGTACGTCACCCAGACCATGTTGAGCGAGACGAGCACCGTGTTCACGGTGACGTCGCCCGCCGCGTAGCCCGTCATGCGAACGGGAGTCAGCCGCGGGTCTTCGCCCGGGACGGCCGCCTCGGGGGACGCGTTTTGAGAAGTGGATTGGCTCAAGGAAGTCCCGGCTGCGGGATGCGCGGCGGCGCTAGAATTGCAGTCCGCCGCGCGCCAAGCAACCGGAATCCCCGGTTAACTGAGTTCGCCCTTGCGGTAGAGCGCGACGACGGCGGCGCCGCCGAGGCCCAGGTTGTGCTGGAGGGCGATCTTCACGCCGTCCACCTGGCGCGCATCTGCCTCGCCGCGGATCTGCCAGTTGAGCTCCGCGCATTGGGCGAGGCCGGTTGCGCCGAGTGGGTGGCCTTTCGAGATGAGCCCGCCCGAGGGGTTGACCACGACCTGGCCGCCGTAGGTCTGGGCGCCCGAATCGATGAAGTCGCCGGCCTTGCCCTCGGGGCAGAGACCCAGCGCTTCGTAGGTGATGAGCTCGTTGGCCGAGAAGCAGTCGTGCAGCTCGACCACGTCGACGTCCTCGGGCCCCTTGCCGCTCTGCTCGTAGACCTTGCGCGCCGCGTCGCGAGTCATGTCGTATCCGACGAGTTTCATGTCGCTCTTGTCGTCGAACGAACTGAGCGTGTCGGTGGCCATCGTCATGCCGGCGATCTCCACCGCCTTGGCCTGGAGTCCGTGCTGACGGACGAACGCCTCGCTGGCCAGGACCGCCGCGCCGGCACCGTCCGAGGTGGGGCAGCACTGGAGCTTGGTGAGCGGCTCGTACACGGTCGGGGCGTTCTGGATGTCTTCGAGCGAGTACTCGTCCTGGAACTGGGAGTACGGGTTGTTCACCGAGTGCTTGTGGTTCTTCCAGCCGATCTTGGCGAAGTGCTCCGGCTTGGTTCCGTATTTTTCCATGTGCTCGCGGCCCGCGTTTCCGAAGAACTGCGGGGCCGGCGGTGCCTTTTCGAAGCCGCGCTTTTCGATCATCGCCTTGGCGTGTTTGTCCATCGGGTTGGTGCGGTCGGTGAAATGCGTGCCGAGCGAACCCTTCTCCATCTTCTCGAAACCGAGTGCCAACACGCAGTCCGCGATGCCCGCCTCGACGAATTGCTTGCCCATGAAGAGCGCAGTCGAGCCGGTCGCGCAGTTGTTGTTCACGTTGTAGATCGGAATTCCGGTGAGCCCGAGGGTGTAGACGGCGCGCTGGCCGCAGGTGGAGTCGCCGTAGCAGTAGCCGACGGCGGCCTGCTCCACGAGGTCGTAGGCGATGCCGGCGTCCTCGAGGGCGCGGGTTCCGGCCTGCTCGGCCATGTCCGGGTAGTCCCATTCCTTCGAGCCCGGCTTTTCGAACTTGGTCATGCCGACGCCGACCACGTAGACCTTGTTGCCCATTGGACTGCGATCCTTTCCGTCGCTTCGGGCCCAGCGGGTCCCGAGCGTGCTTCGAGTGGGGAGTTGAGTCGAGAACCGCGCAGGGTAGCGGACGGGGTATCTGGACGTTCCCCGAGGGGTGGGGTTCAGAGGCCGAAGTGGTTTCGGATGAGCTTGAGTGAGAGCCAGTCCGGGAGCAGACGTCGCGCCAGCGGGACCAACGTCGATTCGGCACCGACGGCGTACCGAACCCGGGGGCGCCGGGCCGTGAGCGCGCGGTGGATGGCGTGGGCGACTTCCTCGGGTTCTGGGGCCCGGGGCAGGGATTCGCGGATGATCCGCTCGGTGCGGAGCGCCTGAGCGGCATAGGCGGACGCTCCCGGGTCGCCCCATTCCATCGCCGAGTTGAATTCTGTGTGGATGTCGCCCGGCTCGACCAGCGAGACCCCGATCCGGAAAGCGTGGAGTTCGTTGCGCAGCGCCAGGGCGAGTGCTTCGACGGCCGCCTTGCTCGCCGAGTAGTGCGCCTGGAACGGGATCGGCGCGCGGCCGGCCAGGGAACCCACCAATACGATGCGGCCGCGGCGCGACTCGCGCATGGCGGGGAGCGCCGCACGCAGTGTGCGGAGCACGCCGAAGAAATTGGTTTCGAATTGGGCGCGCGCCTGCTCGAGGGGCACCTCCTCAACGCTGCCGAAGATCCCGTAACCCGCATTGCAGACGAGCCCGTCGAGATGGCCCGCACCCGACTGGGCGGAACGGACGCCGTGCTCGACGGATGTGTCGTCGCACACGTCCATGGTGATCCACTCGACATGCGGGGCCTGGGCTGCCGTGTCTTTGGGCCTGCGGCTGGTTCCGAAGACGCGAAAACCGCGGTCCGCGAGCAGGCGCGCTGCAGCGGCTCCGATGCCGCTGGATGCACCCGTGATCAGGACCGAGGGCTTCATGCGGGCTGCGATGCTAACACCTCGTGATGCCTCGCCGCGGTGTCCCGTTCGCCTTGGTGGCCGCTGCGCTGGTGGTGTCTGCCAATTTGGGAACGTTTGCCGACGACTCGGGCACGCCGTCCCTTCCGGTCGTGCGGGTGACGCTGGGCGGCGAGATCTTCGCGCTCGAGTTGGCCACGGATCAGGGCACGCGGTCGCGTGGGCTTTCCGGCCGCACGCGGATCGGGCAAAACGCGGGCATGCTCTTCGTGTACCCGAGTGTTGGCCAGCGCAGCATGGTGATGCGCGATTGCAAGGTTCCGATCGACGTCGCGTTCCTGGACGACACGGGAAGGGTGGTCACTGTCCACCAGATGCCGATAGAGCCGCGGCGGCGGCCCGGGGAGAGCCGGGGCGACTACGAGCGGCGCCTCACCGTCTACACGAGCTCCGCGCCCGTGCGCTTTGCCATCGAGGTGGCCGGCGGGCGCCTGGCTCAGCTGGGTCTCGGCATCGGAGATCATGTCCCCCTGGGGGATGACGTACTCGTAGGCCAGGCCCGCTGAGCATGCCGGTTCCCGGTTGTTTCCAGGCTGCTGGGTACAGGGGGGGTGGAATTCTACCTGCGTGCAGGTAGAATGTAAGTCCCATATTCAGGAGACCGAACGAAATGAGCGCCCCCAACGTGCTACTGCCCACCAATGAGATCGACGAGGACATGCGGCTTGGAATTCGCCTGCTGGCGAAGTTGGCCCGCATCGCCGAGCAGGCGTGCCAGGCGACCGGCATCAGCCTGCCCCAGTACCGTCTGCTCGCCGAAGTGGCGGGAAGTCCGAGCCGAGCCAGCGCGCTGGCTACCCGGCTCGCGGTCAGTCGCCCCACGCTGACGTCCCTGGTCGACGGGCTCGAAACGGCGGGCTTGCTCCAACGCGTGCCGGTGCCGACGGATCGCCGGGGCATCGAGCTTCGCGCCACGGACGCGGGCATCGCCGCTGTGGCCCGCGCCGAGGCAGTGCTCGCCGAGCGCATGATGGGCCTTGCGGGCCGGACGCAGCGAGCCGATGTCACCGGCATCACGCGTTACATGAGCAGCGTCCTGGCGCAGTCGGCCGCCTAGTCCCCGGGTCTGGAGTCTCCTGACGAGACCCGACCCGACGAGCGCCCAGACACCGTGTGGGGACGATGTCTGGCCATCGCCCGGCGGGCTAACGCAACTCGCGATTGTGCAGGACGCGGAAGAGCAGTGGCCAGCCGAAGATGAGCGGGTGGCGGCGCTGGCGTTCGGTGTACGGGATCTCGGCTCCCGTGTGTCGTTCGACCTTCCACAAGGCGTACGGCAGCCAGTCGCCGAACGTGAAGGCAGTCTTGAGCAACTGCGCCACGTAGGCGCACTTCGCCCATGCGATCCGGCGCCGGAATCTGCGGTGCAGCTTCTCGCGCCGGCCCGCGGGCCATTCGAGGGCGAAGCGAGGGCCGCTCCACTCGACTGCGAACAGGCGCTCCTGCTCGCACGCGGCGAGGCCAGCGCGGAGTGCCCGCTCGTAGCGTTCTGGCGCCGCGGCGTGGAGTGAGCGGATCGTCGAGACGCTCTCGGAGCGCAGTTCGCGCCTGTAGGTTTCGGCGAAGACGGTCTGCCAGAACTCCTCCGCATCCGATGGACCCTCGAGCAGCGGCGTCACGGTCTCGACCGCCGTTCGCACCGATTGCGCGCAGACGCCGGCGATCGATTCGAGCGCTGCCTCGTCGCGCACCCAGGGGGCGAGCGCGGGTTGACAGAAGCGCGCCCAGATCCCGCTGCGGAACCCGCCCGACACGGCTCCCCGGGCGAAGTCCTCGAGCGTCAGCAGGGCGTACTTCGCGCGCAGGACACTCCCGTCAGAGGCCGGACACTCGATGTAGAAGACGCTCGGTGGGAGCCAATCACTCACGCGCGCGAGCCAGCCGGGGCCGAGCGCACCGGCGTAATCATCGACGATGACGTAGAAGTCCAAGACGCCTTCGGCGCTGTCTCTGCGCAGGCACGAGCCGTAGAACACGACTCCCAACGTGGCGTTGCCAGTGCGCGTGCAGATCGCCGCAGCGACACGGCGTGCCGCGTCGGGTGCCGGGCGCGCCAGTTCCTCTCGCGCCAGGCGGACCAGCGCTTCGTCTCCGGCGCTCACGGTGAGATCAGGCGCGGACGAAGGTCACGCGCCGGTCGGTGGTGAGTGTTACCACCTCGTCGGTTCGCGGTCCGTAGATCTCGCCATCGATGGTGAAGCCGCAGGACAGTCGCAGCTGTGCGCGGTCTACGTTGCGGCTCACGTAGCCGTTCTCGGGCGTGGTGAAAGCCGGCGGGCGACCCCACAGGACGCCGGGTGCAGCTGCAGCGAAGCGCTGGCCGTCGCTGGCGATGAACGTCATGCGCAGGTCGCCGCGCTCCTGGCCCCAGAACGGATCGAGGCCCCAAAAGAGCTTTTGCAGCGTCGTCGAGATGCCGAGGCGAAATTCGGCGCGATCGAGCGCCTCGCCGTCGAGTTGTACGTCGACCTTGTCCGGCACCAGGATGCCCGCCCGCGGACGCAGAGCCGTCTTGGCCACCAACGCCATGGTGACGAGGCCCGCGCCCAGGGAGCCCTGGGTGCGTCCCGGCGGGAAGACCTCGTGGACCAGCGAGATGGCCCGCGGAATCATGCCGATGCCGAAGAACATCCCGTACTCCGAGCGTTGGCCCCGGTCGAAGGACACGCGCATGACGGGACGGTGCACGAAGCGCTCGTGTAGCCGGCCGCTGCGCGCCGCATCCACCACCGCGCGCATCCCGTGCAAGGGATTGCGCGTGGCCCCCAGGTCCTTGGCGGTCATGTTGGTGCGGCCGCCGCGGAGCGGGGCGACGAGCGGGATGCGGTCGAAGCTCTCGTTGCGGAGGATCTCGGTCAGGGTGTGCTGGAGCGTGCCGTCCCCACCGTTGACCAGGAGCAGGTCGATGCCGCGGCGAGCCAGGTCGGTGATGGCGTAGGGCAGCGCCCCCGCCCGATTCGTCTCGACGTGGTGCACCTCCGGGTAGTCGCGCAGCACACCCAGCATCCTCGACACCAGGCGATCGCTGCGTCCCGCACGGAGATTGTTGATCAGGCCGATCTGCACATTCGACTCCTACCGGGAGGATCAGTGGTTAGGGACGCCGGGGAGTGAGGGATCTCTCCCAAAGGGGGTTTCGGACCGGCTCTAGGATCGGTCCGATGTGGCGTCTACTTCACCTCATGTGGGGGCCGGCCGGTTCCTTTTCCGGTGACGCGCAGAGAAGTACACCACTTGGGGTGCAAACGGCAAGCAACTCCGTACCCCGCGGGTGATCGGTGGTGATTCGTTTCCCGAACGGACGCCGGACCTTCAGCCGGCCGCTTTGCCGGCGAGGTCTCGGTTCCACGGCGTCACGTTCTCTCCCCGCAGCCGTGCCGCAAAGGCCTGAAGCAGGCGCAGCGTGTGGAAGGCCAGGGATGCGGCGGTCCAGAGCGCCACGAGCGTCATGCCGAGGTCCGGGCGCCCGGCGGCTGTCCCGACGCTGAAGAGGATGAGGTTCGGGTTGCGCCGCGCCGTGATCGTGCGGAAGAGCGTGTCGATGGGACGCCAACTGTGGGTCTCGAAGCCGAATGTCGCGAGGAATACGCCCTCGATCAAGCGTCCGACGAAGTATCCGGCCACGACGACTAGCGTCTCCGGGTGCCAGGCCCATCCGATGCCGGCGCCCCAGGCCCACCACCAGAAGGGCGGGTGCACCAGGTCGAGCCCGTGGTCTAGAAAGTCACCGAGCCGGCTCGAGGTCAGTGTCACGCGCGCCAGCTTTCCATCGACAGTATCGAGGAAGGTCATTCCCCACGCGGCGATGAGTCCGGGGCCGAAGCTCCCCGACCAGAAGAGCGCGAAGGCCGCGATGGCCAGGACCCAGCTTGCCAGGGTCACCGTGTTGGGGTGTACGTGGGAAGCGGCGAGCCGGCGCGTCACGGCGCGTGCCGGGCGCGGCAAGACCCACTTGGTCACCAGGTCGGTGGCGCCCTTATAGGACGCGGCGAACGTGAGTGCCTCGATCTCATGCAGCGTCTCTGGGCGGGCCGCCACTAGATAGGGCGGCTCGGTCTTCCGGAGCTTTGCTGTGTAGGACGGAGCGAGTTCCACCGGCACCCGAGTGGGCAGGTCGAGGTCGCCCCGCCCCGTGCGCAATGCGGCCAGCGTCGACGCGGCGCGCTCGGCCGAGACACGTGCTGCGACCGGCACTCGGTCTTCCGGCGCGACCAGCAGCACGTCGTCCTCGGCACCGACGAGTGCCTCGACCAGGCGCTCGTCGTAGATCCAGTCGGAGCGCGCCACCACGACGCTGCCGGTGGCGGGAGTCTGCGGAGCATCTGCGTCGCCCAGCACCCGCGCAGCGATGCAGCCGGCCCGCTCGAGCGAGCGCTGCAGGCGTTCGACGGGACGCAGGCCCCAGACCTCGAACGTGGGGGTCCCGGCGGGTGTGACGATCCACGCGGCAGGTGCCGCGGGTTCCGGCGGCGTCGGCATGGAGGAAAGTCCTGATCCGAGGTCACTGAGAGGGCGGCGGACTGTATCACACGCGTGCTTTCGTCTCCGCCGGGCTGATTCGCAGTGCATGGATGTTTCTCGCCCGCCTGAGGCTGATTCCGCAGTGCATGGATGTTTCTCGCCCGCCTGAGGCTGATTCCGCAGTGCATGGATGTTTCTCGCCCGCCTGAGGCTGATT
>MPLZ02251459.1_pt1 | contig 71227 bp, 53 predicted proteins | sample 1617311 | NCBI WGS metagenome assembly MPLZ02 (sample SAMN05944806, study PRJNA350692) | marine metagenome | biome: marine; feature: ODZ; material: water; isolation source: 160 m water sample filtered on 0.2 um supor filter | place: Pacific Ocean | collected 2012-04-08 | depth 160m m | reverse complement strand
CCGCGGCTCAACTCCACCTCGGCCTGGCGCAGCTTTGTGATGATCTGTTCAGTACCGACGCGCTTGCGTGGCATCCTACCTCCTGGTCGTGACACTCGAATTCTACCGCTCGGGCTGGAACGATTTCAGGGGGGCAGGTCAAGTACAAGACAGCGCGATAATGCCTGCATGTCGTCGGGCGTTCGACCAAAGGGTGTGCCGGTCGACTCGGCTGAGGGCTGTCCACGCGTCGCTGGGGGTTGTGCGTAGGTGTGGATTCACGATGGCGCCGATGTCGTTCAGGTGAGGTCCGACCAATGATCCGATCGGTCGGGACGAGCGGACGACGTATCGACAACCTGTACCGCGGGTTCGTCGCCCGGTCTGCGAACGAAGGTCCGGGTGTTTCGAGGTGGCGCCGAGCCTGGACGATGGGTGGTTCCGGGCCGTCATCCAGACCCCGCACTGTAACCAAACTGTAACCATCAGGGCGCAACAGGACGAAAACCACGGCACGGGAGATAACGCGCCCGCCCACCGGAAACGGCCGGATTTGTTGAAGAAACGCTTGACTTCGACCCGCTGGAAACCGCGAGTCAGTTTTCTGCAAATCCTCCATCCCCGGTTCAAATCCGGGGGGCGCCTCCATCTTCTCGTCAACCTGACAGTACCCTTTGCATGGCTTGCGGATGAACGGTTTCCTATGCCATCCACAGCCTCAGCTTGACAGCGCCTCCAGGGGGTTCTAACGTCGTCTGACGCTCGCGAGTAGCTCCCCATTAGGCAAGCGTCATTCTTGACTCAAGTGTCCCGGGGAGGTGTTGCCGTGAAGAGACCAGCTGTTTCGCTTATTTCGCAGACGACGATCATGGTCGCGGTGTTTGCCATCACTGCGCCCCCGGCACTGGGCAATGACCAAGGCGAGCTCAGAATTCGGGGAAATCAGGCCGTTATCATCAGCGTGATGGTCGACTGCGCCGCTGATTCCCGTCTGGTGACAATTCATGGTCGGAACTTCGGCACCGCCGCTGCGGCGCACGTCACGTTGAATCTGATGACGCTGGACGTTGTCAGTCTTCCCAACAACGCCCTCGTGGTAGCCACGATTCCCGTGCCAGCCCCAGAACTGGACGACCCGTGTGTCATTCCTGGCACCTACCTGCTGACCGCTATGCGCGGCAAAGTGAAGGGCAGGCATCGCTGGTTGAGGCCGTCCAAGAAAGACCTTGCGACGTTTGATGTGGCGATCGGTGCCGGAGGACTTCCGGGTCTGCCCGGCGCGGATGGGGCGAACGGCGCCGACGGCACGAACGGTACCAACGGGGTGCCCGGCACGAACGGTACCAACGGGGCGCCAGGCACGAACGGGATCGATGGGGTGAGTGGTTACGAAGTGGCGCAAAATACGGTCCGCTCTATCAGCGTCGAACATGCGAATGCGAACTTCCCTGGTCCCAGCGATCCCTTCCTGACTGCTTCTGCTTCATGCCCGGGCGGTAAGAAGCCGCTTGGAGGCGGAGGAAGCCGCGGCGCCGATTCTTTGGACGGCATCGGAAATGCTCTGCAACTTCTTGAGTTTGAGACGTCGCGACCGGACGGAGATGCCTGGGTTGTCAAGTGGCGAAACAACGGGCAGAGCAACGTCGGGCCGGTGGAGGTTATCGTGTACGCCGTATGCGCGACGGTTCTTCTCTAGCATCGAATCTGATGCTCGCTCGGGCACGGTCACGTTGACGCAGAGAGGGTGTGACGAGCCTTCGACGGCTCATGCATTCCTCATCGTGACGACAGGCGACCCTAGAGCCCCCGATCACCAAGCCACGCCCCTCGAAGCCGCGGACCATTGTGAGCCCCGCAACAAGCCCGCTCTCGCGGCCGGGCTGCGCGCGCTGATCAAAGAGGCGTACGAGGACCTGAAGCCGATCGGGCACGCGCCGTTCGAGATCACAGATTTGGAGCCGGCGAGAAAGGCGGAGCGCGAATAGGGGGGACTGGCCCGGGTCGACCCCGGGCCAGACGATGGGACGTGATTATATAGCGGGCGGGAGCGGGCTGGGTTTCGGCCGTCGCCCTAGACAGCCTGCTCCGGGAGGACCATTCGTGCTTGGGAACTGTGCAAGAAGGGTACCGTCGATACGCCTGAGCAAGCGGGGGCAACCGCATGAAGCTGGCGCCCGACGTGCGGATAAGAACCGGGCTGATGCGGGCGAACCAAGGTGACTGAATGGCTGAAATCGTTCAGGCTGTGGGGAATTTTCTACAGAGCGCAAGCGCAAAATAACACGTCATCACAATGAGGGCCAGACGAAGCGGTGCGGCTGCCTGCGCCGCTCGTGATCAGTGAAGGCAAAGATGGACCCGTTCATTCCTCGAGAAAGTGAATCGATGGCCGAGAGGCACCCAAAGCTCGATTCTTCGGACGTGCTTCAACTCCTCACGCTCCTGAAGGGCGTGCACTCTCACCTTGGGCCCCAGTCAGTATCGGTGCTGACTACAGCCGGCAAGGCACTCGGAATGGCTGCGAGTAGTGAGGGCATTCGTGGACATTCGGGTTGAGGATGCGGGTGGCAAAGTGGTGCAGAATCTGTTCCGCATCGGCCGCCATCTACTGCGGTCGGATCACCACCGCCTGCTCCGCACGCGGGCGTTCGCCGAATGGGAAGCGGTGACGTAGGCCGTGTGACAGGCCGACGGAGTCAGGCGTCGAGGGAGAGAAAGGCGCTGTCCTCGTCAAGCTGACAGTGCCGGGCTGGTCTATAGTGGGGGTCGCCATGGCCACGCCACCGCTGAATCGGCTTGTCGCTCGACCCCGCTCTGGCGCTCCGAGAAGTGCGCCGGTCACCGAAGAGCTCTCATGACTGTTGGTCTCGTCCCGGAGATGGCCTTTCACCTCGTGGGAGGGCTCGGCATCTTCCTGCTCGGCATGAAGTACATGCAGCAGGGGCTGCAAGTGGTGGCCGGCGACCGCATCCGCCGCATGATCAACGCGGTGACCGCGAACCGCTTTCTGGCCGTGGGCATCGGGCTGTTCGTGACCACTCTCGTGCAGTCGAGCTCGGTCACGTCGGTCATGGTCATCGGCCTCGTCAACAGCGAGCTCATGGCCCTGAATGGCGCGATAGGGGTCATCATCGGCGCCAATATCGGCACCACCATCACGGGCTGGATCCTGGCGTTGAAGATCGGGCAGTACGGGCTCCCCCTGCTCGGCCTGGCGGCCTTCGGCTGGTTGTTCCTCAGAGGGGAAAGACTCCGCTACTCGGCCCTGGCGGTGCTGGGCATCGGGATGGTGTTTTTTGGCCTGGAGCTGATGAAGGATGGGTTCGAGCCGGTCAGAGACCTCCCAGAATTTGCCTCGCTGTTCCAGCTGTTCGAAGCCACCGATTACCTCGGCGTGCTGAAATCCGCGCTGGTCGGCTGCGTGGTGACGCTCATCGTTCAATCGTCGTCTGCCACGCTGGGCATCACCATTGCGCTCGCCAACACCGGCGTGGTCGATTTTCAAACCGCGGGCGCGGTGGTCGTGGGGACCAACATCGGGACGACCATTACGGCGTATCTGGCGTCGTTGGGGGCCGATGTCAACGCCAGACGAACCGCCTACTTCCACGTAGGGTTCAACATCTTAGGGGTAGCAGTGATCACGGCGCTGTTCCTGCCGGTCTATCTCCCGTTCATCGACGCCGTCGTGATGGGCGGCGTAGATCCCAACTTGCAGCAGCCCACGGGCGTGTTTCCTTACATGACGGCGGGGATTGCCGCGGTCCATTCCGTGTTCAACATCGTGACGGCGCTCTTGTTCATTCCGTTCATCACACCGATTGCCAACGCCCTGCGCGGACTGGTCAAGGGCGCACCCACGGAGGCGCGGGATCATTTGACGCATCTGGATTTCGGTCTGGTGAGCTCGCCGTTGACCGCGATCGAGCAATCGGGATTCGAAATCGCGCGGACGGATCGACACGTCAGAACGATGCTGGATGACTTGCGCACCATCGTGACCGATGAGAAGCGAGACCGCGCGCTGATCGACAAGACGTTTCAGCAGGAGGACATCATCGACGACGTGCAAAGCGAGGTGACGCGGTTTCTGACCGATCTGCTGGCGGTGGACCTGAGCCATGACGTCGCCGAGGAGGCCAGGGCCCAGCTGCGACTGGCCGACGAGTTCGAGTCGGTGAGCGATTACGTCGCGAATGTCCTGAAGCTCTATTTGCGCATGGAGGACGCTGGCGTGACCCTGTCGCCGGTCCAGCAAAAAGAGCTGCTGGACCTGCATGATGTGATCTCCACGTACTACGACACCGTGCACAAGGGCTTCGCCCAGGACACGTTCGAGCTGTATCTCTCGGACATCCATCGGGATAGCCGTGAGGTCACCGCCAAGATCAGGGCCCTCAGAGACCGCCACTGGCACCGACTCTCTGACGAGACGGTCGAACCGTTGGTCAGCACGTCGTACATGGACATTGCGAATGCCTACCGACGCATGAAGGACCACCTCTTGAACATTGGGGAGGCGATTGTGGGCGGCAAGGATATCGCGAGACAGGTCATCGAGTCGGAGGAGGAGATGGCTGGGTAGCGGGCGCCTCACATCTCGTCGCCGCGGCCGGCACCGGACGAGCGGACACCGTCGTAGGAAGCAAATCGGGAAGACGAATCATGCGGCGGCCCCCGATTGACGAAGGTCTAGTAGGGGTAACCTGGAAGCCTTGGCATTCCGGGCTTCCAATCCGGCAGGGGAGCGAAGGCCTCACGATTTGGCATCTCTACCTGCGGCAGACTCTGGGCGTCGAGTGCCTGGTCCTCCGGGATGACATCGTTCAAGAAGAGCAGGTAGGCCGTCAGCGCGTAGACCTCATCGGCGGTGAGGGTGCCTTCTCGATTGAGCGGCATGCCGCGATTGATGTAGTCCCAGACCACCGTCGCGTACGGCGCGCGGATCGGCAGTATTCGCCCCCAGTTCCAGGGGTCGGAACCTGGTCTCGCTTCGCGTTTCACCAACCTGGGCGCTCGGCCGTCTGTCCCGGTCGCCCCGTGACATCCTGCGCACCCTCTCCGCCGATAGACCAGCGCGCCTTCCTCGGGGGTGCCGCGCCCCGGCGGGAGCTCCTCTCCCGTAGGACTGATGGAGATGTCCCAGGCACGGATTTCCTCCTCGGTCGGGGTCCGTCCCACACCGTACGTGGGCCCCTGCGCGAGCGCGGAGCCCCCAAGGAGCATGAGCAACGGGAGCAACAGAAAGGCTCTAAGCGATCGCATTGTGAACGCTCCCATCGCTCGCGATCCGCCACGGCTGAATGGAATTGTCCTGGCCCGGCACACCGGGCGCGTTGAAGAACTCGGCGATCTGAGCGCGTGTCGGTTGAACCTGGCCCAGTTCGTCCGTGCAGCGCGACAGGAGCTCGGTCTCTGTGCCGTCCCAATTCCACTGGAAACTGAACCGCGTATGCGCCATGCGATGCGCCGTCCCCCGAATCTCGGCGTCCATCCAGCGCCGGCCGCCGTCGGTGGAGACCTCCACCCTGCCAACGGCACCCCCACCGGACCAGGCCAGGCCGCTGACCTCGTAGAATCCGCGGCCGGGCAACTGCTGACCGGCGGAAGGAAAAGTGATGACCGATTTCGGTCCGATCTGGTAACCCAGCGCGGCGCCTTCGGGATCCCGACGAAGATGCCCGTAGTCGTTGTAGGTCATGTAATACCGGTCCACCACCTTGACTCGCCGCAGATACTTCGTGGCGAAGATCCCTTCGAAGCCGGGAACCAGCAGCCGTAGCGGGAAACCTTGCTGGGGACGTACCGCCTCGCCGTTCATGCCGTAGCACACCAGACAGTCGTCCATGGCCTTCGCCATCGGAATGCTCGACGCCCCTTTCACTTCCTCCACCCCTTCCGCCACGATCCAGGTCCCCCGGTCTTTCACGCCCGCTTCCTTGAGCAGCACAGACAGGAGCACTCCGGTCCATTCGGCGCAACTGGTCATCCCGTGCGTTTCCTGAATTGACGTCTGTTGGCGCCTCGACCGGTTCCCCGCGCACTCGATGAAATGCATGCGGGTCACCGAAGGGAGACGCTTCAAGTCCTCCATGGTGAAGGTCAGCGGACGGTCCACCATGCCGTGGATCATCAGACGATGCTCCCGGGGATCGATGTCCGGAACGAAGGAGCCACGCGTGGTCCCCACATAGTGGAGCGAGGATGGCGTGATCACCCCCACCGAATCCTGAAGCGGTGTCGCGATATGAAAGTCGAGCCCAAATTCATCAGGCGACGGCCTGCCGCCGTGCGCGATGCGAACCGACGTCACGAAACGGGAGCGCTCGCCATAGGCGACCCGTTCGTCGCTGCCCTTGATGAACCCACCAGGCGCTGGTGTCTGGCCGAGCGCGGGCTCCACGGCTCCCACGGTCAAACCACCGGCCAGCGCGGCGCTACCTTTCAGGAACCCTCGTCGATCAGGACGTCTCGAACCCATGGTCTCTCCTTCGCAGTTGAGCTTATCTGGAGATCGCTTTCCGATGGTCGAAAGTATACGGCAATCCCGGAAACCAATCGAGCACAGTCCGATCTGGTACAGCTGTCGCAAACCACGTTGTTTGATACGGAACGGGACACTGCCGACGTCGTGGTCTGTTGGACGGCTGACGAGACACCGCGTCAAGTGGATGAGCTCTACACGGTTTGCATTCAGGTCTTGACTGACGGTAGCCCATTTGGCGACCGGAAGTGCTCGGACTTCGGACCGTTCTAGACCGGCGCCACCGAAGAAGAGAAGCACATTTCGAGATTGACGAATGGTCCAATCGCTGCCGGACGGGTTGACCTTCGGCGGCTTAGGCCCGGACCACCACCTCTCACTATAATCGCGAGCAGCATGTTTCACGCTGTCGGTTCCAGTCTGCGCCCCCTGGCCAAGCACCCGGGCTTCACCGGTGTTGCCGTGCTCTCACTGGCGCTCGGAATCGGCGTCAACGCCATCATCTTCAGCTTGGTCGATAGCGCGATCCTGCGTCCTTTGCCGTTCTCGGACGTTGGTCGGGTCGTGCGTCTGTTCGCAGCAGATGACAGAAACGTCAAGGATGCCGACCGCCGCGCGTTCGTGCTGCTAGGACGACTGGCGCCCGACACGACGCTGGAACAGGCTCAGCTCGAGATGGACGCCCTGGCCAGGCGACTCGACCTGGCGGGTCCCTCTTCCAACCAGTCACTGCGAATGGCCCTTGTCTCGGAGCTGGACTACACCGGCATCGGGGACGCCGGAGACAACAAGGCGCTGGCGTATCTGGTGTTGCTCCTGGTGCTGCTAGTGCTCTTCGTGGCCTGTAACAACGTGTCCGGTCTGCTCCTGGCGCGTGCCGAGGCCCGCCGACCGGAAATCGCCACCCGGGTGGCTCTGGGCAGCTCGCGAAGCCACCTGGTTGCGTTGTTTCTGAAAGAGAGCCTGCTGCTCGCCTTTCTGGCCGCCGCCAGCTGCCTGGTGCTGGTCTACTGGGCTCAATCGGCCCTACCCACATTGCTTCCAGCCCTCCCGATTCCGCTTGACCTCGGGCTGCGCCTCGATGTCCGGGTCGTGGCCTACACGTTCTGCCTGGCCGCTGTAGCGGTCATGCTGTTCGGGCTGGGACCCGCGCTGCACGCCAGCCGGGGAGACCTTACGCCGTTGCTCCATCGCAGTCGGTCGGCGGGCACCCTGTTCCGACCACGGCAGCTGGGTCGACACGGCCTGCTGGTCCTGCAGTTGACCATCTCGTTCGTGCTGCTCGCGCTGGCCGGCGGATTCATGCACTCGGTCAGGCAGGGGCTGCGCGCCGATTTCGGCTTCGACCAGCCCGACCTCTTGCTCGTCACCGTGAGCCCGGGCGGGCAGGGCTACGAGGAGCAGGCCGCCAGACGGTACTACCAGGAGGTGATCGCGGGTCTCGACAGTCTTCCCCAGACTAGCGCCGTCAGTCTGGCGCGCCTGACCCCGTTCAGTCTGAGTGGCGAGGGCGCCACACAGCCGGTGTTTCTGCCAGGCGACGAGCTCGAGTCCGACCGGGAGGGACGCCGCGTCAAGTTCAACATCGTGGACCGGGAGTTCTTCCAGGTCATGGGAACCCCGCTACTGCGCGGTCGTGACTTCGACGCGAGTGACCATGCGGACGCTCCGAGGGTGGTCTTGGTGAGCGAGGCCGCCGCCCGGCGTTTCTGGCCGGATCGGGGTCCGATCGGTCAACGGCTCAACGTCGGCGACCCGCAGGCAGACCCGACGGAAGTGATTGGCGTCGTTCGCGACGCCAGGTATGCGGCGCCTCGCCGGGAACCGGAACCGTATCTCTATTTTCCGTTTGCGCAGATGTACTGGAACACGATGACCCTGCTGGTCGATACGCGCGGCGACTCGGCGGAGCACACACCGATCGTCCGGCAGGAAATGCGTCGCGTGGACGCCCGGGTCGAGCCGTTCTGGGTCACGACACTCCAAGAGTCGATTCGATTTGCGCTGTTGCCCGAGCGCGTCGGCGCCGCTGTGGTCGGCTCACTGGGCGGGCTGGCGCTGCTCCTGGCGGTGACTGGCTTGTTCGGCGTGGTCGCGTTCTCGGTGCGGCAGCACACCCACGAGATCGGGCTACGCATGGCCCTCGGCGCATCGCGGAACCGTGTACTTGCGATGTTTCTCCGACGCGGCCTGGCGTTGGCGGCGCTCAGTCTCTTGATCGGTATCCCGACCGCGGTCGCGACCAACCGCGCCCTCATCGGCGTTGACTTCTATGGTGCCGATCCCGGCAACCCGCTCATTTACATCAGCGCCGCGGCCATCCTGGCGGCAGCCACGTTGGGTGGCAGCTACCTGCCGGCGCGACGTGCCGCCCGACTCGACCCAATCGAGGCGCTACGAGCCGAATGAGGTCGGACACGTAGGGGCTCGCTAGACTGGCCGGGCTTCGATGACGCTCACCATCGAGGCGGTCGGCGTCACGCCGGCCAGCTCGAACCCCGCGGCGGCAAACAGCTCCCGGTACTCGGTCTCGGTGCGCTCCATGCCGCCGGGATACAACAGCATCATCACGTCCATCTCCTTCGCCGGAGACGGGTCGTTTCCTTCGGGAACAATCGTTTCCACGATCAATAGCCGACCGCCGGCCGGCACCGCCTTCCGGCAATTCTCGAGGATGCGGACCGAGTCGGCGTCCGACCAGTCGTGAATGATGTGACGCATCAGATAGGCGTCGGCGCCGTCGGGCACGGTGTCGAAGAAGCTACCCTCCACTGTGCGACACCGGTCCGCAACGCCGTCCCGCTCGAGGTTCTCCTGCGCCCGGCCGATGACGTGGCCCAGATCAAAGAGCACGCCCCTCATCCCCGGATGGTTCTGCAGCACACCGGTGATGACCGCGCCGCCGCCCCCGCCGATATCGGCGACCGTGCCGATTTCCGAGAAGTCGTAAGCGTCGAGCATCGCGTCGATTTCGCCGACATGAAACGCCGGCATCGCGGCATCGAATATCGCGGCCTCGTCTGGATGCGTTGACAGGTAGTCGAAGATCGGCTCGCCAAACACATGTGCGAGCGCGCTCCCTTCCGTTTTCAAGGTGTGATCGAATCCAGCGAGCCCTCGCGACACCATTTGCAGCATGCGGGCCACCGGACGGAAGGAGTTCTCGGCCTCCGAACGCAACGCCTTCGATAGTGAAGTATGGCCGAATGCGCGATCGTCTTGTTCCACGAAGATGCCGTGACTGGCCAGATATCGCATCACTCGGTAGAGCGTCCGCTCGTGACAGCCGGTCTCCAACGCCAGATCGGACACGCGGCGCGTCCCGTCTTCGCCGACTAGGTCGGCCACGCCGATCTCGGCGATGTGTCCAACTGCTTGACTCAGGTGCGCGGCGAAGAACATCTGCAGCAGCGCGTGGTTGTCGTCCCTTCCCATCCTGATACCTCCGGCGGAATAAGGTGATCGGTTGCAGCCGTCTGTGGGAGGCCAGGATACTACCGACAGGCACTGGCACCTCGAGATGCGCTGCGCCTCGCCGGATATTCCCCTTGTACTTCTACATGAAATGTGCGATCTTCGCCCTGTAGAAGGGAGAGGAGGACGACACGTGACCACTGCACGCATCGATTTGCCACAGGGCACCTTGGACCTGCTGATTCTCCGCACCCTCGCCCTCGAACCGCAGCATGGGTGGGCCATCTCGGAGCGGATCCGACAGGTTTCGACCGACGTGGTCCAGGTGCCGCAAGGGTCGCTCTATCCGGCGCTGTATCGGCTCGAACGCCGCGGCTGGATCCGTGCCCGCTGGGGCACCTCGGACAACAATCGGCGCGCGAAGTATTACTCGCTGACCCGGACCGGACGCCGCCAGCTTCACGCCGCCGTCGACTCCTGGCGCACGCTGGCGGCGGCCGTCGGCCAAGTCCTCGACATGACCTAGCAGCCCGTGGTGCAAGTTGCCTCCGCAGCCGTTCGGCGCTACATCAGACTATCCGCTGACTAGTATCTGAACCTCGTTGCCGGGTTGGTGTTTGTCGATAGCTCACATCCACCTTCTTACTGACGATCGAACACGATCACCTGCTCGAATCCCCGTCCGCGCGCATCCGTACCCCAGATTGTAGCGGTCAGCATCTGTCCATCGGCGGAGACCTCGTATGTCCCGTGACCGACGAGCTCTTCGCCCTTCTTCCCTTTCGTGTCGAGCGTACGTGGGCCGACCCACTCAGCAATCGACACAGTGCCGGGAACCTGCTCGACGGGATACTCCTTGCCGTCGGGATAGTAGGTTGTCGTGCTCGACACCGTATTTCCCGCCGCGTTCACGCCTGTCAGGATCAAGAGCAGGGCCTCGCCATCAACTTCGAACCGCATCGTCGCGCCCGCAAACCGATGGTCCTCATCGCGCTGTGACTTCGAGAGGTTGGCCGTCCACGCGCCGACGAGTCCATCCACGGCAGACGCTCTAGCCGCTGGTTGGGACGCCGCCGCTGCTGGAGCCGCTAGGAGAAGAACGAGAACAACACCCTTCATGAAACCACCTCTGCTTTCTCCCTCTCGGGAACCGGTGTCCTTCGAGCCATCACTCGTACGGCTGCCGATCCCACACCGTCCGCGTCTCGAAACGACGCCGCTGCGAGTCGAAGCCCGCGGCGGTGCCGGTCAATGAGCGCCCGTCCGCCGAGACGGTGTAAGTGCCTTCACCAGCGATCGACCCATCGTCCCGCCTGACCTCAGACTTGAGGGTGTTCGGGTCCGGTCGCGTCGTTACCGTCGTCAGATCGGACAGATCCGGACACGGCTGCGCGGAACCGTCTGGAACGAACCGCTGTGGCCGTTCTGCGACGCGCTTCCCGTCACAGACGCCCGTCGCCCGCATCAAGTAGACGCCGGCTTCGTCGAGCTCGAACACCATTGTTCCTGCTGTCGGCTGGTGATTCGGGTCGAAGGCCGACTTCCGGGGGTTGAGCTGCCATGTGCCGATGAACGGGTCCTGCATACTGCACCTCCTCTTCTGTGTTCCCTTTTGTATCCCGATGGCCACTGGCGGTTCCCGAAGAAACCATTAAGATCGTCTGAAGATTCCAATGCCAGTCAGCGAGCACTACGACTTCGGCGATTTCAGCGTAGATGTCGCTGAACGGCGGCTCTCCAAAGGGAGCCAGGCGCTGAGGCTGGAGCCGAAGAGCTACGACGTCCTGCTCGCACTCGTCCGCCGTGCGGGACAGCTGGTGACGAAGCGCCGGTTACTGGAGCTCGTTTGGCCCGAATCGTTTGTCGAAGAGGGCATCGTCGCCGTGCATGTGTCGAGCCTCCGCAAGACGCTTGGGGATCGAGCCCGGGTGCCGCATCGATTCATCGAAACCGTCCCCGGCTCCGGCTACCGATTCGTTGCCGCAGTCGGCAGGCACGGCACGCCACCAGCGGGCCGGCGCCAAGCCGAGGTGTACGAGCTGGTCCAATGTGGACGGTCGCTGCTGGCCACCGGTGCGATGTCCGACGTGTCGAGCGCAATTGCCGCGTTCCGCGAGGCGACGGCGCAGGACCCGACTTATGGTGCTGCGCATGCGGGTCTGGCGCGCGCGCACTGTGCCGAGGCGCAACTTCGCCTGAGGTCAACAGCCGAGGCGTATGGTGATGCCAAGACCGCCGCACTGCGCGCGTTGGCCATGGATGACTGCTCGGCGGACGCGCAGCTCGCGCTGGGGACGGTGTTGTTTCTGAGCGAGTGGAACTGGGTGGGTGCGGAGAAGAGCCTCAGCCGCGCAATCGAGCTGGACCCGAGTCACACAGACGCCTATCTGCTGTATGGCCAGCTCCTGGAAGCACGTGGACAGCTCGAGCGGGGACTCGAGATGAAGTGGCGGGCGCTCGAGCACGACTCGCGGTCAGCAGTCGTGCAGCTTCAAATCGCGCTGTCGTATTTTCACCAGCGTCGCTATGACGACGCGATCGACTGGGCGAACAAGACGTTGGCGATCGACCCCGCTCACTTGGGCGCGCGCGAGCAGTTAGCCGGCGCCTACCTGATGAAAGGCGACTTCGACCGGCACATGGCCGAATCGCTCAGACATGCCGAATCGTTCGGTGTGCCACCCGAGGCGCTCGAGCCGCTGAAGCGGGCCTACGCACAGGGCGGTCGTCCGGGTGTCGTCCGGCTCGCGATCGAGCAGGCGTCCGAGGCGCGGGGCGCGGCAGACATGATGTTGGCGGTCCACTACGGCGAGGCTGGAGATCTGGACGCTGCGTTCCAGCACCTGTCGCGAGCGATCGACACCCACGACCCGTGTCTGGTGCATCTGGCGGTTGCGCCGATGTGGGACACCCTTCGGGGCGACCCGCGGTTCGACGAGTGCCTGACACGGATGGGGCTGAAAGAGCAGCAGTGAAGACGGCTGCTCTCCCGTAGTTACCAACATCCCACCGACTCAGCGGCTATCCACCGTTAGGCCGGCCCGCGCAGCGATCTCGCCGATGCGCGCCGCATGCGCGGGGTTGGCGCCCATGACCTCTCGAAGTCGTCGAACGACTTGCGCCTGTTCAGCCGCTCCCAGCGAGGCGGCCGCGGTCGCGGCCTGCTCGACGGCGGCGTTGCAATCGGCCTCATAGGTGATGGCGCCGCACTCGGCGGTGAGGTTGGCGAGCAAAGGGGAGGCACCGGAACCCGTCACCGGCGACCCGCCGGCTCCACTGTTGCCAAAGCGCTCCTGTGCCTGCTGGATCTCGGCGGCCGCACCGCGGCGGATGTTCGCCGCTTCGGTGCCAGCCTGGAAGCAAGTGAAGTCGGGGCGGTTCGCCCAGCGGAGCGGCGCGCAGGCGTGGATGCCGGCCTCGCGGGCGGCGGTCGCCACTTCGGTAATGAGCGCCTCGTACTCGGCATCACCCTCGCCGAAGCCGGAGAAGTTCCCGAGGTCGCCGCTCGCCGCGAAGAGTCCCGTCACGCCCGGCAGCTTCGCGATCTCACGCGCGTTTTCGACCCCTTCCAGCGTCTCGATCATCAGAAAGAGCACGACATTGTCGTTCCAGGTCTGGCGATAGCCGCCGGGCACCCGGTTCCACAGCGCGCTGGGTCCCTGGCCGCCGCCGGAGCTGCGTCTGCCGAGCGGTGGGAAGTAGGTCCAGTCGACGGCGGCCTGCGCCTCTTCCACGGTATCGACTGTCGGCACGACGATGACGGCGGCGCCCATGTCGGTGGCGTGCTGAATCTCACGCTCGTTGGCATAAGCCACGCGCACCCCGGGCGCGGCCGGGCCCGGGCAGGTCCGCCACAAGCGAGCCACCTGCTCCCACGAGATCGCTTCGTGCTGCATCTCGACCCAGATGAAGTCGTAGCCGGCCGCGGCCATCGCGCAGTAGGTGCGCGGGTCGGTGGCGCGCACCGTCCCACCGATCATTGGACCACCCTCTATCAGTTTCTTCTTGGCCGGGTTCCAGATCTCCGCCGGCTGCCCGTCGGGCAGGGCGAAACGCGATCCGTAGTCGAAATCTCCGGCCCTGAACGGCTGGTCCTGCTGCGCCGCGGCCTGGTGCGTGGTGGCACCCAGCAGGAGACCGGTGGCGATCGTGACGACCGTGAACAGCTTCTTCGTAGTCATGACATCCTCGTGTTGAGCGTCTTCCCCGCGGCCGCTCGACTGAGCCGAGGCCGCTCCGGACGAAGTGTAGTATGCGATCTCTGCCCGGCAGAAGCGAGGACGGTGGTCGCCGCCGACGCCACATCTTCACGTTCGGTTCGCCGGCGCTCCGGACCGACTTGGCGGCCGGGAACGAACACGTTGCTCGCGGACGAGTGGCACGCCCTGCTAATGTTGTCCGGTGTCGGGCTGTTCGTCGTTTGCCGGAGCGTCGATTCAGAGCCGTGAGGTGAGCCAGTGGACACATTCCTGCAAGACGTACGGCAAGCCGTCCGCGTGATGCGCCACAGTCCGGGGTTCACGCTGGCCGTCGTCTCAGCGTTGGCGCTGGGAATCGGCGCCAACACAGCGGTCTTCTCCGTTGTCAACACCGTCTTGCTCGAGCCCCTCCCGTATCTCGCCCCCGAACGGCTGGTGGCCTTCCTCAACACGTCGCCGCGAGGGTCTGGACCCGGCGCATCGCCCACCAAGTTCAATGTCTGGCGCGAGCAGACTGGTCCATTTCAGGATGTCTCTGCGTATCGGTTCAACGTCGTCAACCTGACTGGGGACGAGCCGGAACAGATCGCGGCGGGAACCGTGAGCGCCGACTTCTTTCGTCTGTTTGGTGTTCCCATCATCGCCGGCCGTACCTTCCTGGCGGCGGTCGCGTTGTCGTCCTGAGTGAAGGCTTCTGGCAGCGTCGTTTTGGCGGCGATGCGAGCATTGTCGGTCGCACGCTTACCTTGAACGGCGACTCCCACCTCGTGCTCGGGGTGCTCGGCCCATTCGACACCCAGGCCATCCACGGGTCGAACGGTCCTCCCGACCTCTGGCTTCCGTTTCAGATCGATCCCAACAGCACGATGCAGGGGCATTTCTTTAGCGCAGTTGGACGACTCAGGCCCGGGATCACGGTCGAGGCGGCGACGGCCCAGCTCGAGCTGGCAGCGAGCGCATTTCGGGAGCGGTTTCCCGACAGCATGGCGCCGCAGGCCGGTTTTGGGGTGCGGGTGCTCGATGACCTGATCGTGAGCAATGTGCGGTCCTCGCTGTGGGTCCTGGTCGGCGCCGTCACCTTCGTGTTGCTCATCGCCTGCGCCAACGTGGCGAACCTGTTGCTGGTGCGCGCCACGGCGCGAAAACGGGAAATCGCGCTGCGGGCCGCCATCGGTGCGGGTCGTAGTCGCATCGTGCGTCAGCTGCTCACCGAGAGCTTGGTGCTGTCGGCGACCGGTGGTGTGCTTGGCCTTGGCCTGGGGATGGTCGGGATTCGTCTCCTCCTGGCGGTCAATCCCGGGAATATCCCGCGCATTGGTCCCAACGGTGCGGCCGTCGGTCTCGACCTGCGGGTTCTTGGCTTTACGGTGGCCGTCTCGCTGCTGACGAGTCTCGCCTTTGGCCTGTTCCCGGCGCTGCAGGCCTCACGGGCCGACCTCAACATGACGCTCAAGGAAAGCTGCAGCCGGTCCGGGAGCGGCTTTCGCCAGAACAAGGCACGGGCGCTCCTGGTCATCACCGAAATGGGTCTGGCGTTGGTGCTCCTGGTTGGCGCCGCGCTCTTCGTTCGGACGTTCATCGCCCTGCGGTCCGTCGATCCGGGTTTCGATGCCCAGAGCGTGCTGACCATGAATATGTCGTTGACGGGCACTCGGTTCGAGCGTGCCTCCGTTGTCGCCCAGGTGATGCGCGATGGACGGGAACGCCTTGGCACCCTCCCCGGCGTCGACGTTGCGGGCTCGGCGTTCGGCATACCACTGCAGGGCGGACTGGGGCTACCGTTCGTCATCGAGGGGCGCGCACTGGACGGGCCGTTTCACGGCGGGGGCGGGTTCGCCCCGGTCTCGGCAGGGTACTTCGGAGCCTTCAAGATCCCCGTCGTCAGGGGGCGGGCCTTCACCGATCAGGATGATGAAGGAGCGCCTGCCGTGGCGGTCATCAACGAGGCGATGGCCCGACAGTACTGGCCCACCGGCGACCCGCTGACCGATCGCCTCACCATGGCCAAGGGGTTGCCTGTGATGGAGGGCCCCACACGCCAGATCGTCGGCATCGTCGGTGACGTGCGTGGGTTCGGGCTCAATCGAGAGCCGGGGCCGACGGTCTACGTGCCGTGGTCGCAGCTCCCCGATGTCCATAACGCCCAACTGATCGGGATGGCACCGCTGGCGTGGATCGTGCGGACGCGCGGAGCGCCAGACTCGTTCGGCGAGTCGATTCGGAACGAGCTGCGTATCGCGAGTGGCGGGATTCCCGTGGCGCGGCTCCGCAGCATGGAAGATGTTGTCGTGCAGTCCACGGCGCGGTCCGACTTCAGCATGCTGCTGCTGAGCATCTTCGCCGGGGCAGCGCTCCTTCTGGCAGCGATCGGCGTCTACGGGTTGAGCGCCTACTCCGTCGAGCAGCGGACGCAGGAGATCGGCATACGGCTGGGGTTGGGTGCCGACCCGCGCCGCGTGCGCAACATGGTCGTCCGCCAAGGAATGACGGTCGCGCTCATCGGCGTCGCCATCGGCATCCCGTTAGCCTTCGATCTCACCCGTGTCATTGCCAGTTTCCTGTTCGGCGTCACTTCACACGACCCGGCGGTCTTTGTGACAGCACCGCTGCTTTTGAGTGCCGTTGCGCTGGTCGGCGTCTGGCTTCCAGCGCGGCGTGCAGCACGGGTCGATCCGGCGGTTGCTCTGCGGATGGAATAGCGACGCGGTCGAGGACTCGGGGGAGCATGGGGCGCAGGCGAGGGATCAGGATCGCGCAGAAACATGACGCTCGGCGCGCGCGCAACACGCCGCGGTCGTCGTCGCGCATGTGGGTCATTCCGGCGGTGCTTGCGGTCGTCGTCCTCGGCGGTGTGTGGATGCTTCGTTCCACACCGACGCCGCAGGCGTCCCCGGCTGCCGCACCGGCGTCCACATTCGCGGCGACACCAGAGGCGCAGACGACGGTCCGGTCGCTGCGTGTGGGCGTCCTGCGCGAGCTGTTCCATGAGCGCGATGCCTTCACCGAGGGGCTCGTCTGGTGGAACAACCAGTTGTTCGAGAGCACCGGGAACCTCGGGAATCCACACTTCGCCGACTGGACCCACAGACCGGCCGCGTCGAGCAGCGCATCGACCTGCCCGACGAGTACTTCGGCGAGGGGTTGGCCCTCGTCGACCGTCGCCTCATCCAGCTCACGTACACGGCGGAGCGGGCCTTCACCTATGACCGTGACTCCTTCGAGCTGGGCGAGACGTTCCAGTACCAGGGTGAAGGGTGGGGACTCTGCCACGACGGCAGCCGGCTGGTGATGAGCAACGGCAGTGACCGCCTCATGTTCCGTGACCCGGTCACGTTCGAGCCGATCGGCGAGCGAACGGTGCATCTGGACGGACAGCCGCTACGAAATCTGAACGAGCTCGAGTGTGTCGATGGCTTCGTTTACGCCAACGTCTGGCAAACAGATTTTCTCGTTCGCATCGACCCGGAGAATGGGCGGGTGACCGATTACATCGACGCGGCAGGCCTGCTGCAGGGCGCAGATCGAGTCGGCGCCGACGTGTTGAACGGCATCGCCTATGACCCGATCGCTGAGACGTTCTACATCACCGGCAAGTGGTGGCCGACGCTGTTCGAGGTTCGCTTCGTAGAACCGTAGGGCGCCCGCGTGGGGTTCGGGGCGCAGCCCCGTCTGAGAAGGGCCGTCGTAGACGGCCCAGGCGCGCGACAATGCGCGCCCCGCGGGCGCGGCGTGGGGCGATGGGCCCCCACGAGCGCCCGCCCGGCTACCCCGCCGCCACGTATCTCGTGAGGGCCGGGTAGACCCAGTCCTCGAGGACGAATGTCACCGCTTCTCCATCCCCTCCAGTCGGGGACGGTGTGGCCGCCCGAGCATTCGCCATCAGGAATCCAAACCGACACTCCCGGGAATCGGTAGCCACGAACAGCACTCTGTTGCCGGCGTCGAAACGCAGTGCGTCGATCAGTCCGCCAAGAAACGCCTGACGGTCTTCGGCGCTCTTGCGAGCGTGCAGCAGGGCTCCGTCGATCCACGCCGTGATTTCACGGGACAGCGCCTCGCCCCATTCGGGCACCACGGGCCGCATCGTCGACAGCGGTCGGTGCGGGTCGGTCTCTTCGATGACGGCAGCACCGATGGCGACCAGCAGCACGAAGAGATCGATGAAAACGGCCAGGAAGAGCGCGAAGACGGTGGGATAGTCACTCCGCGTGAAGTTGTGGGAGAGGCTGAAGATGCTCGCCAGGTCCTCGAACGCGTAGACCGGCGTCTCTTCCGCCAGGGCATCGTCGCGCGCAAACAGCTCGTAGGGCGGCGCCACAGGCAGCGCGACGGCATCGCAGCGCACCGCCTGCAAGTCGCGGCGCGGTACCTCGGCCAACGCGAGGTCGAAACGACGCAGGCGTTCGCGATTATCGACGTCCGCCGCAAAGACCGCTTCGCTGGCGCCCCATTGCTGTCGCGCGGCGCGCAGGTTGTCGCCGATCTGCCGCACAGCCGCCTGCTCGGTTTCGAGCGAGCCGTAAATTAGCGCCTGCCCCGGGCCCTGCGGGTAGCGGCGCTGCAGCCGCGTTTCCCAACTGTCGATTTGCCCTTGGACCCGCTCGCAGACACCGGCCAGGTAGCAGTGACTGCTGGCGTCGCACGTCGACGTCGTCCAGCCCTGAGCTTGCTCCATCTCGACCCAGGACGCGAGACGCAGCTCGAGCTCCTCGGTTTCGGCCAGACTCTGGTCGATCTCGGCCGACACGGTGGCCGAGCGCTGACGCAGATCGTCGAACAGTCCTCGCTGCGCCTCCAGCGGCCGGATCTCCGAGGTGAACTCGCTCTGCAGCATGACGTATGAGAACACCACCGAGAACGGCATGGTCAGGCAATACAGCACGATGACCAGGGCGCGCAGCTTCACGTGACGCACGGCGATCAGCCAGGCCAGCCCGAACAACCCCGCCTGCACCGCCAGCGCCAGCGGCCAGGCAAGCACGCCAGGAAGATATCGGGCGAGACCGACGCCGGTCGTCACCAGCGATACGCACGCGGCCACGCACGACGAGAACAGCAATAGGTTCCAAAACAGAGACCTCTGATTCATTGCTTCATAGCCTTATCGCTCCCCCGAGTTGCGGCGGGCGGGCCAGCTCGGGTAGCCCACGCCTGCACGCGTGTCGACACACCACTCCATCTACTACATAGAACGTGATCGCGCGACGGAGGTTCCCAATCAGCTATGGCTTGCCAGCTCGGTCCCCCTCGCAGTGGGGAATACCTTCCTGCGAGCCGTGACCAAGAATTGGATATACAGCCGGAGAAGCAGCAGCGCGCCGACGCCGGTCACCATGAGCACCGGGCTGAGCGTCATCGCCACAACGGGTGACATGCCGGTCAGTGGCACATCCGGGAGATGGATCTCGGCGGCCTCGAGAATGCCGGTGACGAGCAGAAACAGACCGGATAGTGGGAAGCCGATTCCGATCGCCCCAGCTGTGGTCACGACGACCAGGGTGGCAAGGCTCGCCGCAACGACGATAGCTGCTACTCTCAGAAATCCGCCGAGCGTCCTGACACGTCGCATGCCCGCGGTGACGGTAGCTCCCAGGAACCCGCCGAGCGTCCTGACCAGCCGCAAGCCCGCGGCGGCGATGGTTCTCGGGAGCCTGACAAGCGTCCGCACCAAGCGCGTGCCAGCACCAACGATGGCGCTCGGGAGCCAACCGAGCATCCTAACCACGCGTTTGCCCAGAGCGACGATGGCTCTCGGGGACCCGCCGAGCGTCTTGGCCACGCGTTTGCCCAGAGCGACGATGGCTTTCACGAACCCGCCCGACGTCCTGAGGCGGCGTGTGGCTTGTGGATTCAAGGCCAGCTCGACGGCATACGCGCGTGCCAGGACATCAGCAGGACCCAGGGTCTGGAGGACCGCGTCAAGCGCCCTGCCGGCGGCGCGCGCTTCCGCTATGTGATTGCGAATCTCATCAGTGACTTCCTCGCGGTCAGGGAAATCGAACTTGCTGATGGACGTCTCGAAACACGTGAGATAGCGTTCGATAACCGGATGTCCTTGAGTCACGCGGCCACTCCTCTGCTTAGGCAACGCTCAACAGCTAACACCACCTCCGCCCATTCCTGTTCGAGGGCCGCCAGGCGTTGCCGTCCTTTCGCAGTAAGTCGGTAGTACTGTCGAGGAGGGCCGGCGGGAGACTCGGCCGCGAAGGTGTCGAGGTGACGATCGGTTTTGAGACGACGCAGCAGCGGGTAGACCGTGTTTTCGCCAGCGGCGAGTGGGCCGAGCGTGTTCAACGTCGTGACGATCTGGTATCCGTAACTGGCGTCGTCGCCGAGCAGCTTCAGGACGCACAGTTCCAACACACCGCGGCGCCACTGCGAGGTCCGGTCGCTAGAGGCAGATTCGGTCAAGCCGGGCTCCGAGCGATTGAGCTCATGTGTGTCACACGGTAGCACGCTACTGTGCGACGCGCAATAGTCGATCAAGAGAGCTGGACCGGGTGGCGCCTTCAGCTATTGCGGGGACGAGCGGTTGGGTGAGCTTTCCGAGGCTTCCTCCCCGCCGGATTCGGCTTCACGAGCTTCTTCGGCACGGGCCCCTGCCAGAATGTTTGTCAAACCGTAATTGCCTTCATGGCAGGCGTATTCGATGATGGGGCCGTCTGAGCGTTGCAGGTCGTAGCTGGCCGTCCACGGCTGGGTAAAGCTGCGTGAGTCGTTGATCGTAAACTCGTAATGCAGTGCATCGCGGCTGATGCGGGTGAATCTCTCGACGACGTGCATCTCTTCGCTGGATCGCTGAAAGCTGTATCTGGCATCGATCTGACTGGTTTCCACAACCAGCGTGTCCCCCTCCCAATGTCCGGTGGAACTGCCCATGTATGGCGTGATCTGGCTGGGGAGCGCCGGTCGCCGATCCAGGGGCACGATGCGGGAGTCGTGCATCCGCTCGGTGAGTATCACGACGTGATCCGGAGTCTGGAAAATCTGCAGCATCGCGTTTTCAATGAGCGTCATGATGGGCGGCACGCTTTGCGGCGCGATCAGACATCGTTCCCCCAGCGACCTGTCTTCGGCACTTCGCGGTCTGCCCCGGAATCGGGTCACCGCGCTCAGTTCGGTTCGCCTGCTTTCGGTCAGTGCCGGGACGCGCCCATCGACTGGGTCTGTGATCAACGCGGTCCGGTTGTTGTCCATCTTCCATTCGGCCAAGGCCTCTTCATGCCAGAGATCGACGCCGACAAAATTGGCCCCACGTGCCCTCTGGTCTCTGACGCGATTGAAGGCGTTGCTCTCGTACACCGCCGCCTCTTCGGGGCTCAGTGTCGCCTTGTCTGAAAATTCTCGAGGGCGCTGCAATGGTGTCAGATGGTGATAGTCCCAGATGCCATTCAAATCAGGTGTGCCAAACGCCGTGCGGGGAATGTCTGACTGAGCCTGTGCATCGCCGCACCAGAGCATTGGAACGAGCAGCGTTGCGGCAGTCAGGGATCGGTTCTTTCGCATGGTGTTCCTCCGCCTACCTCGTGGCTTCCTGACTCCGCGCGGCCGCGAGCCGGCGCATCAGCTCGATGGTGTGGGTCGGCGCCTCGTACTTGGCCTCCTCGAGCGGCGTACGTCCCTGGTGGTCTCTGGCGTCGAAGTCGGCGCCATGCGCGGCCAGGTACTCGACGATGGCGTCCTCGCCGGCGCGGATGGCGGTATGCAGCGCGCTGGGACGTCCCGCGGGGTAGAGGTTCACGTCCAGGCCCAGCTCCACCACCATCTGAACTGCCTCTAGCTCGCGGCTCCTGGTTGCGAGCATTGCGGCGCCGGCGCCTTCGTTCGTTTGTGCCGCCGGGTCGGCACCAATCGCAAGCAGCGCCTGCATCATCTCCACGCTGCCGGTCTGGGCCGCTGTCAGAAAGGGTGTCAGTCCGCTGGTCCGACGGGGCGCGGGGCCCTCATCGTCGGTGCTGGGCTCGGTGCGCGCGTCGAGGTTCGCGCCGCGCGCGACCAGGTCCCTGGCCAACGCGGTGTTGCCCTGCCTGACCGCTTCGTGCAGGGGCGTGCCGCCGTTGTTATCGCGCGCATTGACGTCGGCGGCCTGGTCGAGCATCAGTCTGGTGACGGCGTCGCTGCCGTGGGCCAGCGCGATGAGAAATGCCGTACTCCCGTCGGCTGCGGTCACGTGCGGGTCGGCGCCGGTGGCTATCAACGCGCGCGCACTGTCGACGTCCCCGTGCTCGGCTGCGAACAGAATGGGGCGGAAGCCGTTTCTGGAGATGGCGCTGACGTCGGCGCTGCGCTCGATCAGCAGGCTGGCGATTGTGGAGTGACCACCGGCGATGGGCCACATCAGCGGCGTTTGGCCCATGCGCGATTCGGCGACGTTCACCTCGGCGCCGTGGTCGAGGAGCAGTTGAACCAGCTCCAGGTGGCCGGCGTGGACCGCAGCGAGCAGCGGGGTGTCGCCGCTCCAACGTGCGACGTCGACGGCCGCACCGGCGTCCAGCAGTAGGGCCGCGATCGCCATGTGCCCTTGGGCGCTGGCGAAGAGCAGCGGAGTCTCGCCGTTTTCGTCGGTGGCGTTCGGGTCGGCCCCGGCCTCGAGTAACGCGGCAGCGATGCCAGGGTCGCCGCGCAGTGCTGCCCACGCCAGCGGGGTCGAGCCATCGTCGCGAACCGCATTGACGTCGGCGCCGTCTGCGATCAACGTCTGGACGGTGCTTTGGTCGCGCCGCTGGACCGCATCGATCAGCCTGGCGGCCGGTGTGGCGCCTCGACGGGTGGACTGGGCTGCGGCGAGCCGGGTGCCGACGCCAAGCGCCAACACCCAGCAGAGCAGTTGCGCCTTCGGCATCTGCCCAATGGTAAACTGCGAGCACGGTGACCGCCCGACAAATCTCATCGGCCATGACGTTCGTCCAGGTTCTGGCGTGCGTGATGGCGGCGTCTGCCGTGGCCGGCCAGCGCCAGGGGCAGCGCGCGGCCGTGTCCCCGGAGGCGATGCTGGAGACTACCATCAACCGGTACTGCCTCGGGTGTCACAACGACCGAACGAGAACCGCGGACCTGACACTGGCGGGCGTGAGCGCGACGAACGTGGCGGCACACGCGCCGGTCCTCGAAAAGGTGTTGCAGAAAGTACGCGCCGGGGAAATGCCCCCGACTGGTCGACCAAGGCCGGATGCCGCTTCCGCCGCCAACCTGGTCGCGTGGCTCGAAACCGAGCTCGACCGCAGCGCAGCGGCCGAGCCCAACCCGGGCGCGCCGGCGATTCATCGGCTGAATCGCGCCGAGTACCGCAACGCCGTTCGCGACCTGCTCGGACTCGACCTCGACCACGCCCGCGACCTGCCCGCCGACGACTCCGGCTATGGCTTCGACAACATCAGTGACGTGCTGACGGTCTCGCCGCTGCACATCGAGAAATACATCGCGGCGGCGCGGCGTATCAGCCGCCTGGCGGCTGGCACCGTGACGCCCCGACCGGTGGTTGAGAAATACTCGCCGGCCCGCGGGACGGCCAACGAAGCGATCGACGGGTTGCCACCGAACGAGCGCGGCGGCATCCTGTTCCGTCACCACTTCGCGTTCGACGCCGACTACTCGGTGACGGTGCGCGTGCGGGGCCGGCGCGCGCCCGGAATGCCGGCGCCCAAGCTCGACGTGCGCGTCGACGGCAAGCGGGTCCGGCTCGTCGACGCCGACTTCGATGCCCAGGAGGCCAACCAGGGGACACGCAGCTTCGAGCTTCGGCTTCCACTCGCTGCCGGCGACCATGAAATTGCCGCCGGTTTCCTCACCGAGTACGGCAAGACCGAAGACAGTGTCACGACAGTGACCGACGGCTACTCCGTCGACTACGTCCTGGTGGGTGGACCGTACGAGGCCACGGGCCCCGGCGACACCGAGAGCCGTCGCCGCATCTTCGTGTGCCGGCCGGCGGTCGGCCAGGCGGAGGAGTCGTGCGCGCGCCAGATACTGACGAGCCTGGCCAGGCGGGTCTATCGGCGTCCGGTCACTGCAACCGACATCGACCCGCTGATGACCCTGTTTGCGATGGGGCGGGCCGATGGCACGAGCTTCGACGATGGCATCGAAATGGCGCTGAGCGGCGTGCTGGTCTCGCCGAGTTTCCTGTTCCGCGCGGCGAGCGGGCCGGAAGGCGGTGCACCCGGTTCGATTCATCGCATCTCCGACCTCGATCTGGCGTCGCGGCTCTCCTTCTTCCTCTGGAGCAGCATTCCCGACGACGAGCTGCTTGTACTGGCCGAGCAGGGGCGGCTCGGCGAGCCGGGCGTGCTCGAGGCCCAGCTCACACGGATGTTGGCCGACCCGAAGGCTAGGGCGCTGGGGGAGAACTTCGGGGGACAGTGGTTGCAGCTACGCAACGTGGCGGACTGGGCGCCGGACCCGGAGCGATTCGAGCAGTTCGACGAGGCGCTGCGCTACGCGTTCCAGCGGGAGACCGAGCTGTTTCTCGAGTATCTGATCCGCGAGGATCGCAGCGTGCTGGAGCTGATTGACGCCGACTACACGTTTCTGAACGAACGACTCGCCGGCTTCTATGACATCGAGGGGGTGGAAGGGGGCTACTTTCGGCGCGTGCCGCTCGACGGTGCCGAGCGAGGCGGAATCCTGACGCACGGCAGCGTGTTGATGGTGACCTCGTATCCAACCCGCACGTCGCCGGTGCTGCGCGGAAAGTGGGTGCTCGAAAACCTGCTTGGTGCGCCGCCCCCGCCCCCGCCGCCCAACGTGCCGGCACTGTCCGATACCGCGGAGACGTCAGCCGGGAGCTTGCGCGAGGCGCTCGAGGCGCATCGGGCCAACCCGGCGTGCGGAGTCTGCCACTCGAGACTCGACCCCTTGGGCTTCGCGCTGGAAAATTTTGACGCCGTGGGTGCCTATCGCACAGAGGACGACGGTGTGCCGGTGGAGGCGTCGGGAGCGCTGCCGGATGGCACGGCGGTGAATGGGTCGCGGGGCTTGCGCGACGTCTTGCTGTCACGCCGGCAGGAGTTCGTGGAGACGCTGGCCGATCGGCTACTGACCTACGCGCTGGGCCGGGGCCTGGAGTCGTGCGACCGCCCGGCGGTGCGAGTGATCCGACGACGTGTCGAAGCCGAGGACTACCGCTTCTCGGCGCTGGTGGCAGCCATCGTCGATAGCGTACCATTCAGGCTGAGGAGGATTCCGGAGTCATGAGTACCGGAAAAGCGTTGCCGCGCCGCACCTTCCTACGGGGCATGGGGACAGCCGTGGCCCTGCCGTTTCTCGATGCGATGACGCCGGCGTTTGCAGCCGCGCCCACGCCCATCACCCGCGTCGCGTTCCTCTACACGGCCAACGGCGTGATCATGCGGGACTGGACGCCCGAGCTCGAGGGCGCCGGGTTTGCGTTCACCAAGACGCTCCAGCCGGTCGAGCCGTTTCGAGACCAGCTGCTCGTCGTGAGCGGTCTAGCGCATCGCAACGGCGAAGCGCTCGGTGACGGCCCCGGCGACCACGCTCGGGCGGGCGCCAGCTGGCTGACCGGCGTGCACCCGAAGAAGACGCGAGGGGCCGACATCCAAAACGGTATGTCGGTCGACCAGATGCTGGCCGAGGACATTGGCCAGAGCACGCCGCTGCCGTCTCTCGAGTTCGGGCTGCAAGACGTGCGTATGGCGGGCGGGTGCGATTCGGGCTACAGCTGCGCCTACAGCAACACACTGTCGTGGAGCTCTCCCACCACACCGCTGCCGTATGAAAACAATCCGCGTCGGGTGTTCGAGCGCCTGTTTGGCGACGGCGACACGACCGACCCGGCGGTGCGCGCGGTGCGCTCGCGTCAGAACCGCAGTCTGCTCGACTTCGTGCTCGACGATGCCGGTCGATTGAGTCCGAGCCTGGGAGTGGGCGACCGTCGCAAGCTGAGCGACTATCTGGACTCGGTGCGCGAAGTGGAGCGCCGCATCCAGAATGCCGAGCGGGAGGACGGATCGAGCGTCGACCTGCCCACGCTGGACCGTCCGGACGGCGTGCCGCCAACCTTCGAGCAGCACGTCCAGTTGATGAACGACCTGGTCGCGATCGCGTTTCAGGCCGACCTGACGCGCGTCGTCACCCTGATGTATAGCCGCGAGGGCGGCAACCGGACCTACCGTTCCATTGGCGTGCCGGATGCCCATCACGGCCTGTCGCATCATCAGAACGACCCGGCTCGCATGGCGCGGCTGCAGCTGATCGACCAGCATCACGTCGCGATGCTCGCCCATCTTCTGGGGAAACTCCGGGATGCCGAGGACGAGAACGGCTCGCTGCTGGACCACTCCATGGTGGTGTACGGCAGCAGTCTGAGCGATTCCAACCGGCACACGCACGACAACCTCCCGACGCTGGTCGCCGGTGGTGGCAGCGGGGCGCTTCGCGGTGGGCGCCACCTGCGCTATCCCGACGGCACGCCGATGACGAACCTGTTCGTGACGCTGCTCGATCGGTTGGCCGCGAATCGAGAACAGATTGGCGACAGCACGGGCCAGATTCAGCACCTGAGCGATCTGTAGGCAGCCGGCGCGCCACGCACCGGTTTCGGACTGGGAGGTGCCATGCAACGGCTGGTGATGTGCGTGCTTGCGCTGGGTGTCGGGGTCACGCTGACAGCGCGACAGGGTGGGGCGCAGGGCTCGCGCGTCGATGTTCCGGCGCCCGACGGGCTTCGGGCAAACCGCACCACGTTCTCGCCGGTGATGGACGTCTTGCGGGGGACGCGCCCTGAGGTGACCGACGACCAGCTCGACCAGCTCGCCGAGCTGCCGCTCGAGGCGATCTGGGGCGCCCTCGGCGACTATCGTGTCAACTACGTTCGCGGATTCACGAGCACGCAGCCCGGCGCGCGTGTCGCCGGTCGGGCGTTGACCATGCGCTTCCTGCCCCCGCGTCCCGATCTGGTGAAGGCGATCGATACGCTCGCAGATGAAGGGGACTGGGACCGGCGTTACTACGCGCGCGCGGCCGAAGAGGCGCGGCCGGGAGACATCGTGGTGGCCGAGTTGGGGGGCAGCGATGGCCACAACCTGTTCGGCGCGATGGGCGCGCTGGGGAGCAAGCTGCATGGGGTTGCCGGCGTGATCATCGACGGTGGGAGCCGCGATCTGATCGAGCTTCAGGACGACATGTTCGACGGCTTCCCGGTCTTTGCGCGCTTCTTCGACGTGCACACGACCAGCTGGCTGGGCGTAGAGTGGAATGCACCGGTCAGAATCGGCGAGGTGACCGTGCTGCCTGGCGACGTGGTTGTGGCCGACGACAGTGGCGCGCTCTTCTTTCCATCGACGCTCGCCCAGTCGGTGCTCGATTCGGCCAGCGCCCGCAGCGAGCTGGAAGAGTATGAGCGCGAGCTGCTGCGGTCCGAGATGTATCGCTTCCGAGACGTCTATCCGCTATCGCCCGAGCTCCGCGAGGAGTACGAGACCCAGCGGCAGCGCAGATGAGTCTCTACTCACAGGGCGTCGATGACGGCATTGAAGGTCGCGCTCGGGCGCATCGCCTGCCTCGCACGTGTGTCGTCCGGGTGGTAGTAGCCGCCGATGTCGACCGGTCGGCCTTGGGCCGCCAGTAACTCCTCGGTAATCACAGCTTCGTTCTCCGATAGCCGTTTCGCCACGTCGGAGAAGCGCGCCTTGATCTCCGCGTCGGTATCCTGCGTCGCCAGCGCCTCTGCCCAGTACAGGGCGAGATAGAAGCTGCTGCCGCGGTTGTCGATCTCGTTCACCTTGCGGGACGGATAGCGGGCATTTTCCAGGTAGGTGCCGATGGCCGCATCCAGTGTCTCGGCCAGTACCGTCGCCTTGAGGTTGCTCGTCTTGGCAGCGATGAGCTCGAGGGCCGGCACCAGGGCACAGTACTCGCCGAGCGAATCCCATCGCAGATGCCCTTCCTTGAGCATCTGCTGGACATGCTTGGGGGCCGAGCCGCCGGCGCCGGTCTCGAAGAGACCGCCGCCGTTGAGCAGGGGCACGATCGACAGCATCCGGGCGCTGGTGCCCAACTCGAGTATCGGGAACAGGTCGGTGAGGTAGTCCCGCAAGACGTTGCCGGTGACGGCAATCGTGTCTTCGCCCCGGCGCACGCGCTCCAGGGAGAAGCGCATCGCGTTCTCAGGGTCCAGGATACGGATATCGAGACCCGTCGTGTCGTGACCGGGCAGATAGGCGTTCACCTTGTTGATGATCGCCGTGTCGTGGGCCCGATTCTCGTCCAGCCAGAACACGGCCGGTGCGCCGGATGCTCTTGCTCGGGTCACCGCCAGCTTCACCCAGTCACGAATCGGCTCGTCCTTCGTCTGGCACATCCGGAAGATGTCGCCAGGTTCCACTCTCTGCTCGAGCAGGGTGGTGCCGCCGCCATCGACGACGCGAATCGTGCCAGCGCCCGGCGCCATGAAGGTCTTGTCGTGCGAGCCGTACTCCTCCGCCTTGCGGGCCATGAGCCCGACGTTCGACACGCTGCCCATGGTGGCCGGGTCGAACTGGCCGTGCTGCTGGCAGTCTTCGAGAATCGCCTGATACATCGTGGCGTAGCAGCGGTCGGGCACCATCGCGACGGTGTCCTGTAGCTGGTCGTCGTTGTTCCACATGCGGCCGCCGTCACGCACGATGTTCGGCATCGACGCGTCGATGATGATGTTGTTGGGCACGTGCAGGTTGGTGATGCCCTTGCGCGAGTCGACCATCGCCAGCGCGGGACGGGTCGCGTAAACCGCCGCGATGTCCGTCTCGATCTCCGTCCGTGTGTTTGCTGGCAGCTTGTCGAGCTTTTCCAGCACACCGGCCAGGCCGTTGTTGACGTTGGCGCCGGTCCCACCGAGTACGTCGGCGTGTTTCTCCAGGGCCTCCTGGTAGTACACCGCTACGCAGTGGCCGAACATGACGGGGTCTGAGACCTTCATCATGGTCGCCTTGAGATGCAGGGATAGCAGGACACCCTTGCTGTGCGCTTCCTCGATGGTCTGGGTGTAGAAAGCCCGTAGCGCCGCGACGCTCATCGCGGCGGTGTCGATGACCTCGCCAGCCAGCAGCGAGGTCCGCTCTTTCAGAACCCTCACCTCTCCGTCGGCGGTGACGTGCTCGATTCGGACATCGGTTGCCTCCTCCATGACGGCCGATGTTTCGCTGCCGTAGAAGTCCTTTTCCTGCATATGGGCGACACGAGCCTGCGACCTGGAGGCGGGCCAGTCCTTCATCATGCGGTGTGGATGTTTTTGGGCGAAGGTTTTCACAGACGCGGCGGCGCGGCGATCGGAATTTCCCTCTCGCAGCACCGGGTTGACGGCCGAGCCGAGCACCTTGGCAAAGCGGGCTTGCAGGACCCGTTCGGCGTCGCTTGTCGGATCTTCCGGATAGTCGGGGATGTCGTAGCCCTGACCCTGTAGCTCTGCGATGGCAGCCTGCAGCTGGGGGACCGAGGCGCTGATATTGGGCAGTTTGACGATGTTCGCAGCCGGCGTCGTGGCCAGCTCGCCCAGCCAGGCCAGCTCGTCGGGGATCCGCTGGTCCTCGGTGAGCCGGTCGGGGAAATTCGCGATGATGCGGCCAGCCAGAGAAATGTCCCGGGTTTCGAACTCCACGCCCGTGCCCTTGGCATAGGCCCGCACGATGGGCAACAGAGAATGGGTCGCCAGGGCCGGCGCCTCGTCGATTCGCGTCCAGATGATTTTCGCGGATGACATCCTATTTCCTCGGTGTGAGAAGACGGTTACTCAGAGCACAAAGAACCTGTTATCGTACCGCACTGTCAAGAAATTGGAAGCGAGTGGCGCGCACCGTCTGATTCGTGGCGGTGATGCGGGGAGGTATTCGATGCGAGTGAGCTGTCTGATGCGTGGTTGGCTGGTCGTCCTCGTGCTAGTCGCGGTCGGGTGCGCGCCGGCCGTTGAGCAAAGTGCCGCATCGATGGAGGCTGCTGCACCGGCTGTTCCGACCTACACTCCTCCGGCCGTTACCCCTGAGTCGCACGATCTGACCCAGGCCGACATCGAGCGGATGATGGAGGAGCTGTCGAATTGGGGCCGCTGGGGGCCGAACGACCAGCTCGGCGCGGCCAATCTCATTACGCCGGCCAAGCGGCTAGAGGCGGTCGCGCTGGCAACCGAGGGAATTACGGTGTCGCTCGAGCATCGGCTGCTGATCGAGGAGGCGCCCGACGTGCCATCGCCGTTCCAGCGTCGCATGCTGGGGTTGCCCGACCCGACGGAAGAGCCGGCGTTCAGGGGTGGGGTGAGCGACAACTACAACATCAGCTATCACGGCTACTCGCACAGTCACATCGATTCGCTCTGCCACATCCTCTACAAGGGACAGATGTACAACGGCGCGTCGCAGGAGACGATTACCGAGGAGGGGTGCACCAACAATTCGATCGTCAATCTGCAAGGTGGCATCGTCACTCGCGGGGTGCTGATGGACATTCCGCGTCTCAAGGGGGTGCCGTATCTCGAGCCCGGCACGCCGATCTACCAGGAGGATCTGGAGGCCTGGGAAGAGATGGCCGGTGTGACCGTGCGGCCGGGCGACGCCGTCTTCGTCCGTACCGGTCGCTGGGCTCGCCGCGCGGATGTCGGCCCGTGGGCGGTCGCCCGGGAGGCGGCCGGCCTCCATGCCTCGACGATGCCCTGGGTGAAGGCGCGCGACGTGTCGTTTCTCGGTGGCGACGCGGCGAGTGACGTCGTGCCGTCGCAGATCGAGGGTGTCGGGCTTCCGGTGCATATGTTGACGATCGTCGCGATGGGCGTGGATCTGTTCGACAACCAGGATCTCGAGGCGCTGGCCGAGACCGCCGCACGGCTGAACCGCTGGGAGTTCCTGCTGGTGGCCGGGCCACTGGCGGTCGAGACCGGCACCGGCTCGCCGGTGAACGCGATTGCTGTCTTTTGAGTAGACGGGGCTTCGCCCCGAACCCCCGCGAGCGCTACGCGGGGACCCCGAGGCCTGCATTGGTCGTCGCTGGGCCTAGCACATGCTTGATGCGAGGTGAGCTGCTGGATGAGGAGACACCGATGCCACTAAATTGGAGCCGATGTTGTGACGTCACCGCGGCGACGCTGTTTCGCCTGACCGCGGTCGCGATGCTTGCTGCCGTCGGATGCGGCGATGCCGTCGACAGCGAACCGGTACCTGCCGAGCCGGCTGTCGCGCCCGCCGCGCAGTCCGGGGTCGAGCCGGTCATCTCGGCCGGGTATGCGGCGCTCATCACCCACTCCGGGGTGTTCATCGCCGGACGCGGCCTCGAAGACATCCAGCGGGACGAGCTCGGCAACGATCCTCGCGCCGCGGCGGCGGGGAAGACGGTGATCGACCGGGACCACAAGGCGGTCACGGTGGAATACGAGGGCATGGACGTGCCTCGGCTGGCGGTCATGCTCGATGGTCTGGGCACGATCCTGATGCCGATTGGCGCCACGCTCGACGACCGCGCCATGCTGCCCGAGGTCGACGTGCCGATGCCCGAGGGCAACCCGGCCGAGATCGACTGGCCCGATGGCGATCGGCTGTCCGAAAAGCCCCTGCCGACCGAGATCGATGCCGAGCTGCTCGAGGCGGCGGTTGAGGCCGCCTTCAGCGACGATAAGTACGCACCCCACAAGACCCTCGGCGTGGTCGTGGTCTACGACGATCAGATTGTGGCCGAGCGCTACGCCCCGAGTTGGGACATGTACACGCAGTATCGCAGCTGGTCGTCGGCGAAGAGCGTGACGAGCGCGCTGGTGGGTATCCTGGTCGGCGAGGGCAAGCTCGACGTCGCCGCGCCCCCGCCGATTCCAGAATGGCAGACCGCCGGCCATCCCAATGCCGACATCACGCTCGAGCATCTGCTGCACATGGAGAGTGGGCTGACAACGGAGGGCAGGGGCGGCTCCTACCTCTATTTCGGTGGCATCGACACCGGCAAGGAGGTGGCGGCCAGTGTCCCCGATGTGCCGCCCGGCACCCGGTGGGAGTACTCCAACTACGACACGCTGTTGATCGTGCGGGCGATCAAGACGGCGATCGGTGACGACAAGGCGTTTCTGACGTTTCCCCGGCGCGCGTTGCTCAACAAGATCGGCATGCGGCACACGTTCCCCGAGATCGACCCCTACGGCAACTTCATCCTGTCGAGTCAGATGTGGACGACCGCGCGCGATCTGGCGCGTTTCGGGTTGCTCTATCTCCATGACGGGGTGTGGAACGGCGAGCGCATCTTGCCGGAAGGTTGGGTCGACTACACCGCCGAGAAGGCGCCGATGCGGATTCAGCAGAACTACCGCGACCGGGGATACGGCGCGCAGTTCTGGCTGCTGGGCGACGACCCCCGGGTGCCTGCCGGCACCTACACCACCTCTGGCGCGCGCGGGCAGCTCTCGACAATCGTGCCGTCACACAACCTCGTCGTCACCCGCACCGGGCTCGACCCGGCCGGAAGCAACTGGGATCAGGCCGAACTCGTTGCCGATGTCGTGAAGGCAATCGCGCCGCGCTGAATGGCCCGTAGTCCCGGCGAGCCGCGGTGAAGATCGCGCCCGGGCCACGAGATCTACTCACGGTCGCTCTTCGAGGGTCTTCTCCAGTGCCCGCAATCGCTTGAGCACGGACGGCAGCCTGCGGATCATGACCTGTTCTCGTTTCCATTGCGAGATCGGCCGGGCCGGATAGCCCGTGTAGTCACCCTTCTCGTACTTTCGCACATGCCCGGCCGCTGCTCGACCGGTAAAACGAGCTCCGTCGGCGACCTCGAGGTGGTCGGCGTAGCTCGAGGCGCCGGCCAGTACCGCGCCCTTGCCAATCTTCGTGCTCCCGCCGATGGCGACGTCGCCGCACACGATTGCATGCTCTCCGATGTTCACGTTGTGGCCGATCTGAGCCAGGTTGTCGATCTTCACGCCTTGTGAAATGGGCGTGGTCCCAAGGGTGGCCCGATCAATGCACGTGTTCGCCCCGACATCGACGCGGTCACCGAGCACCGCGACACCGACCTGCGGGACGGACTGATGCCCCTCGGGGCTGGGGTAGTAGCCGAAGCCATCCGAACCGATCACGGCGCCGTTCTGAACTACCGAGTCGTTGCCGATGACACAGCGCTCTCTTATGGTCACGCCGGAGTGGAGAATGGAGCCGGCGCCGACTCGGGCATGTGGATAGAGCACTACCCCGGGGTATAGCACCGCCCGATTCCCGATCGTGGCGTGTTCGGCGACCGAACAGAACGCCGCAATATGCACGTCGTCGCCGATCCGGGCGGACGGGTGCACGTCTGCGCGTGGGCTGATGACACGTTGGACCTCGATCTCGGCATAGAAGAGCGGCACGAGACGGACCATTGCGGGCAATGGTTCGGCGACGCGCACGAGATTCGCGGTGGTCTCCAGCGTTCCGATGTCGAGGCTGTCGCGAACTAGGAGCGCACCTGCCTGAAAACGGTCAAGCACTTTCTGCAACGCGCCCGGCGTCGAGGCGTTAGAGAACGCAACGGCGTCAGGCATCTGTTCGTCCAGGGAGCATGCGCCGTGGATCGTGGCCTGGGGGTCGCCAGCCAGTGTTCCACCGAGCAGATCAGCCAGCGCCCCTAGGGCGATGGAGTTGTCTCGAGGTATGAAGATCACTTCACTGACTCCCTGCTGCGAGTCCGGGGTGAGACTCCATGCCGTGTTCAGAGGCTCAGGAGTTTGCGGGGTCGGCCTGAGATACGCAGACTATACCCTGATCGCAGTGCTCGAGTTTGCGGTACGATGCACCAGGTGGTGTGTCGAGACCCAGGGGAAGCCGAAAGGCAGGGTTGCTGGAGTGACCAAGGTTATGGCGACGATGAAATTGTCAGGCGCGACCTGTGGACGGTTGATGGGCGGTGCCGCCGTGTTGGCGGGATGTCTCCTGCTGGTCGGTGCGACGCCGGCTGACGCGCAATACGGGGCGCAGGACGGCGAGTGGCGCAGCTATGGCGGCGACGTCGGCAGCACGAAATACTCGCCGCTCGATCAGATTACCCGGGACAATTTCGATCAGCTCGAGATCGCGTGGCGCTGGACATCAGTCGACGATTTTCTCAGCATGACGTCGCCGGACGGCGGCGAGTGGTGGGCCGACTACGACACGATCATCGGGCAGCTCCAGGCCGACACTCCCGAGCTCTACCGGGAGCGAAACACGCCCAACCGGTCGAATCTGCAGGCGACGCCGCTCATGGTTGACGGCGTGCTCTACCTCAACACGCCGCTCTCGCAGGGTGTGGCGGTGGACGCGACGACGGGCGAGACCATCTGGGTCTTCAACCCGAAGAGCTACGAGGAAGGCACCACCTCGATGACCGTCACCTGGCGCGAGCGCGGGGTCGCCTACTGGACTGACGGCGCCGACGAGGAGCGGATCTTCTGGGGGACCGGCAACGGGAGCCTGGTGTGCGTCCACGCCAAGACCGGGCGGCCGTGCGAGAACTTCGGTCAGGGCGGCATCATCGACGCGATGACCGGGCTGCCGCGTGCCGTCCGGGAAGACCGCGACTATCTGAACGCGATGCTCTTCTCGATTCAGTCGCCGCCGATCGTGGTGCGCGACACCGTCATCCACGGCTCCTCGATCGCCGACCGGCGGATCACCAAGGAGGCGGTGCCGGGGTGGGTGCGGGCCTGGGACGTCCGCACCGGCGAGCACAAATGGGACTTTCACACGGTGCCGGCCAGCGGGGACGAGTACGGCGCCGACACCTGGCTGAACGAGTCGTGGCGCTATTCGGGCAATGCGAACGTCTGGTCGATGCTGAGCGGCGACAACGAGCTAGGTTACGTGTATCTGCCCACCGGGACACCGACCAACGACTACTACGGCGGGCACCGGCTCGGGGACAACCTGTTCGCCGAGAGCCTGGTCGCGGTCGATATCGAGACCGGCCAGCGGGTCTGGCACTTCCAGGCGGTGCACCACGGGCTATGGGACTACGACTTTCCGGCCGCGCCCAATCTGCTCGACATCGATGTCGACGGTCGACGGGTGCGAGCGATCGCCCAGGTGAGCAAGCAGGGGTTCGTGTATACGTTCGACCGGGTGACCGGCGACCCGATCTGGCCGATCGAGGAACGGCCGGTCATCACCGCGCCGGCGATTCCTGGCGAGGTGCCGGCGCCGACGCAGCCGTTTCCAACAAAGCCGCCGGCTTTTGAGTATCAGGGGGTAACGCTCGACGATCTGGTCGACTTCACGCCCGAGATTCGTCAGATGGCAGTCGAGGCGGTCAGCAACTTCAGGATGGGACCGTTGTTCACCGCGCCGACACTGGCGGAGGACGGTGGAACGCAGGGGACGCTGTTCCGACCGACCGGCGGCGGCGCTGCCAGCTGGACCGGCGCGGCGGTCGACCCCGAGACGGGCGTGCTCTATGTGCCCTCGAGCAACAACCTGGGCGTCATTCAGTACTACACGCCGGATCCGGCCATCGGGGGGAACCTGCGTTATACCCACGGGCAGCCGGAGGCGGCACGGTTGCGCGGCGGTCGCGGTGGCGGTCCCCGCATGCCCCAAGGGCTGCCGTTGCTCAAGCCGCCCTACTCGCGGATGACGGCGATCGACATGAACCGGGGCGAGAACGCCTGGATGCAGCCGCTGGGCAACGGCGACCGCATTCGCAATCACCCTCTGCTGCAGGATCTCGACCTCCCTCCGCTGGGGGGCGACGGCCGCGGTGGACCGGTGCTGACGAAGACGCTGCTCATCAGCGCGCTGTCGGCCGGCGGCAGCAGCGGCGGGCCGCGGCTCGTGGCCCGCGACAAGACCACGGGCCAGGAGCTGGGTTCGGTCGATCTGCCCAGCGGTGCGATTGGCACGCCGATGACCTACATGGTGGACGGCAGGCAGTACATCGCGCTGACGATCGGGGGGCAGCCACCCAACCTGATCGCCTACGTCCTGCCCGAGTAGCCGCACTTCACGTTGCGCCGCCCGTTCCGGCGGGCGGCGCGACAGCCCTGGCCCCGCCCCCGAGCGCCTGTTGGGCGTCATCGACGATCTGGGCTGCTCGTGCGCGGTCGAGGTCTGCGGCTACGTCATGCCCCAAGAATCGGAATCAGATGGGCCGCTTCAATCGCCCACTTCATCTCGTCGAGCGTCCGCCCGTCTGAAATCGGGAACTGACCCGTTTCCGTTTCCACCGAGTGGGTGTATCCGCCGGGTGAGGTGGACACTTCGGCGCTGACCTTGGTGATGCCGATGGGCAGCAGGGCGTCTCTCAGTTCGCGTCGTTCGCGGGTCGTGACCGTCAGATGGGCATCGGGGAAACGCAGACGCAGGAACAGCATACATTTCATGAAGTCGGCATCCGATACCCGTGTCCCGGGCTCATAGGAGCAGTCCTCGTCCACCGGCCGGATGCGGGGCAGAGAGAACCCGATCGTGACGTCCGGAGCATCGGCGCGGATGACGTCGGCGTGACCAATCATCCGCGCTAGCTCGACGGCGGGCGGCCCGAGCCCGAGCAGCAGTCCGAGACCAACCTTGTCAAAGCCCGCGTCGATCGCCCGGTGGAGTCCGGCCAGGCGCGAGGCCATGTCTCGTTTTCCGCCGCTTTGGTGCACGCCGAAATACACGTCGGGATCGTACGACTCCTGGTAGAGGTGATAGCCGGTGGCTCCGGCGGCGCGCAGACGTTCGAATTGCTCCGACGAGAGAGAGCCGATGTTCAGGTTCACTGCATCGATGTCGGTGTTCTCGAGAATGGCCCGGGTCACGTCGCCCACGTAGTCGACGAACCTGTCGGTGGGCACCTCGCCGGTCACCAGGTCGAGCACCCGGAAGCCCTTGGCGGCCAAGAACGCCGCTTCTCTGACCGAGTCCTGCGTGCTCAGCGTCGTCCGCTGGAACCTGGCGCTCCGACGGAAACCGCAATAGACGCAGTTGTTCTGACACGCGTTCGACAGATACAGCGGGGCGAAGATGCCGACTCGGCCACCAAAGTTCTCCGCACGTGACGCGGCGGCTGCGGGTCCGTGGGTGTCGACCAACGTCCTCCAGGGCGTCGCCAGAAACGATTCGACATCGCGGACCCTGCCGTCCGAGCGCTCCTTGATTCGCGCGAGCAGGGCGCTGGCCGTGGCGTCTGCCTTCAACCGTCGATCGGCCACCCTCCGGGCCGCCTGTGTTGTCAGGTCGAAGGCGCTCTGCGAGATCGCGTCAATCTCGGCCATCGTGATGCCGTCAAAGTGCAGACCCGCCACGCAGACCACCTGCCGGTGGCTCGCTCCGCACAATTGATGGGCGCTGTGGATGGCGATCCTGTCTTCTCGGTGGCCGTCGGCGACGAGGCACTCGGCAGAGGCCCGTTCGCCCGTCCACTGCGCAAGGGCAACGGCCCCGATGTGCGTGTCCCCCCCATGCACCCGGCACAACAGATCGGAACCAACCGTTTCGATCGAGCACACGAGATTCCACGCATCGTCTGAGTGAAGTTCGAAGTCTCGAAACGGGGTGGTGGGTGTCATGTCTCGGTGGTCGCGCGCCGGCAGCCGCCGGCCGTGTCCGGTCGATCGATGAAACGAGTCCATCGTAGCACCGAGACAGTCCCTCGACGGCCGTCTCGCCTCGTCCGAGCGCTGTTACATAACTATGACGTTCGGGCGTTCGACGCGGTGTTACGCTCGATCTGAGGATTCACGATGACGATACCACTCGCCACTCGCCGCACGGACGTTGCGCCGGTGCACCCGATGGGAAGCAGCGCTCGCATCCTCCTGACAAGCGTCTTCGGCCCCTACGCGCAGGACGACGAGTACGGCAGTCGCTCCATCAACCCGATGGAGCTCTATCACAACCAGGTGACGCGCACGCAGGGCGTGTTTTCGCTGCGGATGTTCCACCGCTCCTGGGGCCTGATGCTGATTCAGGCGAATATCGAGGCGCCGGCGGCGCTCCTGGACTTCCCGTCACTGGACCGGTTCATCGACGAGATCGAGCAGCACGACTACGACATCGTGGGCATCAGCGCGATCTGGCCGAATTTGGGCAAGGTGGAGAAGATGTGCGCCCTGCTGCGGGAACATATGCCGCGGGCGACGATCGTGGTGGGCGGTCATGTGGCGAGTGTCCCGGGCCTGCAGGAGACCGTCGGCGTCGATCACGTCGTTCAGGGTGACGGGGTGGCCTGGTTCCGGCGCTTCCTCGGTGAAGACGAGACCGCGCCGATCCGTCATCCGATGCTGCTCTCAGGCTACGGCGCGCGGACGATGGGTGTGACGCTGAGCGACCGGCCCTCACACACCGCGGCCACCCTCATCCCGTCGGTGGGCTGCCCGATGGGGTGCAATTTCTGCTCGACCTCGGCGATGTTCGGCGGTAAGGGCAACTTCGTGAGCTTTCTGGATACGGGAGACGAGCTCTTCCATGTGATGTGCGGTCTCGAGCGGGCGATGCGCGTGCAGTCGTTCTTCGTGATGGACGAGAACTTTCTGCTCTACCGCAAGCGCGCACTCCGGTTGCTCGAGCTGATGCAGGAGCATGGGAAGTCGTGGTCGCTCTACGTCTTCAGCTCGGCGAACGCGTTGCGCCAATACACGATGGAGCAGCTCGTCGGGCTCGGGCTTGCGTGGCTCTGGATCGGCCTGGAGGGAGAAGACGCGGAGTACTCGAAGCTGCGGCGGACGGACACGCGAGCGCTCGTCGACGAGCTCCAGTCTCACGGTATCCGCGTGCTCGGTTCGAGTATCGTCGGTCTGCTGCAGCACACGCTGGAGACGACGGAGACGGCGATCGACCATGCGGTCGCCCACGACACGGACTTTCACCAGTTCATGCTCTACACACCGGTGCCGGGGACCGGCCTCTACACCGAGCACGCAGCCCAGGGTACGCTCATCGACGAGACCGAGTGCCCGGCGGCAGACTCTCATGGTCAGCTGCGCTTCAACTTCCGCCATCCCCACATCCGCAACGGCGAGGAGACCGAGTTGCTGCTGCGCGCGTTTCGTCGCGATTTCGAGGTCAACGGACCGAGCGTGCTGCGCATTGCCCGCACGTTGCTGCGAGGGTGGATGCGCCACAAGCACAACCCGGACGTGCGGATCCGCGCGCGCTACAAGCGCGAATGCCGTGGACTGGGGACCGCCTACGCCGGTGGGCTGTGGGCGGCCGAGCGCTGGCTTGCCGGTAACGAGACGCTGACCCGTCGGCTGCGCGCGCTGCGGCGCGCGCTCGATGCCGAGTTTGGCCTGACATCTCGCATCGCGGCACCCGTCGTGGGCCGTGTGGTCCTGTCGCGCATGCGGCGCGAGCAGCGGCGGCAGGAGAGTGGCTGGAGCTGCGAGCCGCCCACCTTCTACGAGGTGAACCCGGCCGAAGCCGCGCGCCGCCGACACGCGACGCTCTGCCGCTGGGTTTCTAGCACGCCTCCCAGCTCGGACATGGCGCCGGCGCCGGAACTGACCTGAGACCGGCGCGACGTCTTCCGCCTTCCCGCCTTCCCGACGGATCTCCGGTGCCGCTAGGAGACCTGACCTCGCATCTCGATCTCGCGAGCGCGAAGCTGCTCGCCTCGCTGAACCATCCCAACATCGTAGCGATCTACGGGCCCGAGCGGCTCGTGCCGGTGCCGTGACGGTCGGTAGTCGAGTTGCCCCGGTCGACACCTCTGCGCTACGGTCTAGCGGTGGCGAGGCACAATATCGACGTGGCGACTGATTCTAAGCGCTCCGGCGTCTCGTCGTGGCTCCGGCTCCATACGTACAACGTCCGCATCTGTCACTGGATCAATGTCATCGCCGGCGGCTATCTGCTGCTGAGCGGCATCCACATCTTTCTCGACTTCCCAGAGCTCTACTGGGGGCACACGGGGTATCAGGGCTACCCGGCGATCTTCAAGCTCTCTGACTGGGGCATCTCCTGGGACGAGGCGGGGGAGATGGGGAACCGGATGTGGGGGCGGAACTACCACTTCACCTTCGCCTGGGTGTTCCTGATCAACGGGCTCGTCTACGCCGCCTGGAGCCTCTGGACGGGGCATCTCCGCGATCGGCTGTGGCCCCGTCGCGAGGAGTTGACATCCGTCCACCTGCGGGATGAGCTGGCCGAGCAGATGCGATGGGGCTCGCCCGAGCGGGCGAAGGCCACCAGCTACGGCACGCTCCAGAAGGTCTCCTATCTGCTGATCGTTTTCATTTTCGTGCCGGTCATGCTGCTGTCGGGGATCGCACAGTCGCCGAGTATCACCGCGGCGTGGCCCTGGCTGCTCGACATGTTCGGTGGACGCCAGTCGGCGCGCACGCTGCACTCGATCGGCACGGTGCTCTTCGTGCTGTTTTTCGTCGTGCATGTGTTGGAGGTGCTGGCCGCCGGCGCCGTGAACCGCATCCGCGCGATGATCACGGGAAGATTTCGAGTACCCGAGGAAGCGCAATGAACAAGAAGTCAGGCATCCCAGAAAGATCAACCGGTCCGAGCGGCATCTCACGCCGACGCCTGCTGGCGAGCGTTCCCGCGCTAGGCGGGCTACTGGCGACCGGCTGCTCGGAGGCGTTCCGCCCGCCGGTGATCAGGGGCGGGCTGGTCGGCGCAGCAGACGTGCTGACGATGAGCACGACTCGCTGGCTGCTGGCCGACCAGCCACTGGCGCGCGAATACACGCGAGCCGACATCGCGCCGAACTTTCCGACCTGGGGGCAGACCAATCCGAGCGACGAGGCGTACCAGCAGCATCTCGGCGAAGGCTTCGCCAATTGGAGCCTGTCGGTCGGCGGCCTCGTCGAACGTCCGCGCTCGTTCTCGCTCGACGAGCTCAAACGGTTGGCGTCACGGACCCAAATCACCGCGCACGTCTGCGAGCAGGGCTGGTCGGCGATCGGCGAGTGGACCGGCGCCCCGCTGGCGCAGGTGCTCGAGGCGGCGGGCGGCGTGACGTCAAACGCGCGGTATGTCGTGTTCGAGTCGGCCGACGGCTGGTACGAGAGCATCGACATGTTCGAGGTGGTGCATCCACAGACCATCCTCGCCTATGGCCTGAACGGAGATGACCTTCCGGTCGGCAACGGTGCCCCGCTGCGGTTGCGTGTCGAGCGGCAGTGCGGCTACAAGAACATCAAGTTCGTCAGTGCGGTCAGGGTGGTCGATTCGCTGGCGGGTATCCGCCGCGGCACCGGAGGCCTCAGCTCCGATTTCGGATTCCACTGGTACGGCGGGGTCTAACCCGCGGACTCGTTTGGGTTGTTTCTGTGGCGCAGGCCTTCAGACCTGCGAGGCCAAGCTGAAGCTTTGCCCGTAGCGGGTCTCTGAGAAAGGTTTTGCTAGCGGAGCTGTGCTCCGTGTCACTCGTCGGCTTGAGGCGCAGCCTTGCTAGCAGTCCGTCTTGGGGCGTTTCGGTGTATAACAGGGCTGTTCGTACAGGGTTTCTGACGCACGACCAGCTCTTGGAGCGACTGCATGTCCTTCCGTGACTCGAATCTCGCCTTGTCGGTGTGCTCCCTAGCCATTGTGACCGCGGCGGCGGGAACGCATGCCCGTGCTGCCGGCGGACAGGCCGGAGCGGAGCCGGTCAATTTTCAGCGTGACGTCCGACCCATCCTCGCCGACAACTGTTTCCAGTGCCACGGTCCCGATGAGGGCTCGCGACAAGCAGAGCTTCGGCTCGACACGCAGGACGGCGCGCTGGCGGCGAGGCCGCGCGGCGCCGCCGTCGTCCCGACGGATATCGACGCCAGCACGCTCTATCAGCGCATCGCGCACGAAGACGACAGGCGACGGATGCCGCCGGTGGCGTCCAACAAGACGCTGTCAGACGACCAGATCGATCTGTTGCGACGCTGGATAGCGGAAGGCGCGTCCTGGGACCAACACTGGTCCTTCGTGGAGATTGCACGCGCCGCACCGCCGGCGGTGACCGACGAGGCCTGGGTGCGCAACCCGGTCGACCGCTTCATCCTGTCGAGGCTCGAGGCCGAGGGGCTCGAGCCGGCGGCCGCCGCCGACAAGCGGACCCTCGCGCGGCGCGTGGCGCTGGACCTTACCGGCCTGCCGCCCGACCCCGGCACGCTGGCCACGTTCCTCGGCGACCCCTCCGAGACGGCCTACGAGACCCTGGTCGATCGGCTGCTCGACTCCCCGCACTGGGGCGAGCACCGCGCGCGCTACTGGCTGGATGCGGCGCGTTACGGCGACACTCACGGCATACACATCGACAACTACCGCGAGATGTACGCCTATCGCGACTGGGCCATCCGGGCGTTCAACGACAACAAGCCGTTCGACGATTTCACGGTCGAGCAACTCGCGGGCGATCTGCTGCCCAACCCAACCCTCGACCAGCTCGTTGCCACCGGCTTCCAGCGCAACAACATCACCACCAACGAAGGTGGCGTCGTGCCGAAAGAGTACGAGGCGATCTACGCCAAGGACCGGGCGGAGACCGCGGCCGGGGTGTTTCTGGGGCTGACGGTCGGATGCGCCACTTGCCACGACCACAAGTTCGACCCGATCGCGCAGCGCGAGTTCTACGCCATGACGGCGTTCTTCCGGAACACCACGCAGTATGTGATGGACGGCAACGTCTCGGACCCGCCGCCCATTCTGGTCGTGCCGGATGAGGCCGATCGCGACCTGTGGCAGACGCTGCGCGAGCAAGCGACGGATGTCGACGCCCAGCTCGCGGCGCGTGCCGCGTCGATCGACACGATGTTCGACGAGTGGCTCACCCGTGGCGCTCATCGGAGGCTGGAGTCGCCGCTCGGTGCGTCCGCCGAGCTGCTCACGCTGGCGCTGCGGGATGCCGACGGCCCCGCGGTCATCGTCGAGGGCACCAGACACCCGATTGCGCTCCACGAGGGCGCGGCGGTCGCAGACGGTCCCGACCAGCATCCGGCGCTGATGTTCGGCAACAAGTCGTGGGCCGAGCTGCCGTCGCTGTCGCTCGACAGCGACGAGCCATTCTCCATTGCGGCGTGGGTCTACCAGCCGGAAGACGAAGGGAACTTCGTCGTTGCCGGGCAGTACGACCAGGACGACGGCTCGCGCGGCTGGGCGATATCGATCGGGGCGCGGCAGCTGAGCTTCCGGATGACCGGCGACCGGGCGGCGCCGAACCGCGGGGCGACCAGCGCACGGGTCGGACCAATCAACACCAAGCGGATGCCGACCGGCGAGTGGACCCACATCGTGATTACGCACGATGGCTCGGGGGAACGGGGCGGTCTGCACGTCTACCGCGATGGCGACTTGATCGAAGAGCAAGGCAGTGAGTTCTTCGCCAAGGCCGAGGGGAGCATGCTGACCGACGGGCCGCTGCTGTTGGGCCGCGGCGATGCGCGCGCCCGAGACGGTGCGTCCGAGATTCGACACTTCGGCGGTGGTGGCATCGCCGATCTGCGGGTCTTCAATCGAGCACTCACCGTCGAGGAGGCGAAGGTCGTCTCCGAGTGGCGTGCACTGCAGGACGCCACGGCGAAGTCGCCCGAGGCGCTGACAGCCGAGGAGCGCGAGGCGCTACGTCTCCACTATCTCAGCATCGAAGACGACCAGTATCGGCGGCTCGTCGTCCGCAAACGGGAGATCGAGCGCGAGTGGCGGGAGGTGCGGCGGCGGGGCAGCATCACCCATGTGATGCAGGAGAATCCCGATGCCGTGCCAGAGGCCCATGTGCTGTATCGCGGCATGTACGACGATCCGCGGGACCGGGTGCTGGCCGGCACGCCGGCGGTGCTGCCGCCGATGGCGGCGTCGTTGCCGCGCAACCGCCTGGGGCTGGCGCGGTGGCTCGTCGACGACGCGAATCCGCTGACGAGCCGCGTCACCGTCAATCGGTTCTGGCAGCAGGTGTTCGGCACCGGGCTCGTCGAGACGAGCGAGGATTTTGGCGCGCAGGGCGCGACCCCGTCGCACCCCGAGCTGCTCGACTATCTGGCGGTCGACTTCCGCGAGTCGGACTGGGACGTGAAGCAGCTCTTCCGCACCCTGGTCACCTCGGCCACCTATCGGCAGGCGGCCACCACGACCCCGGACAAGCTCGACGCGGACCCCGAGAATCGGCTCCTGTCGCGCGGGCCCCGCTTTCGGATGGACGCGGAGATGGTGCGCGACTACGCGCTGGCGGCGAGCGGACTGCTGGTGCGCACGATTGGCGGCCCGAGCGTGAAACCGTATCAGCCGGACGGTGTCTGGGCCACGGTGGCGATGCCGCAGAGCAATACCGGGCGTTATGAGGCGGACACGGGCGACAAGCTGTTTCGACGCAGCCTCTATACGTTCTGGAAACGTTCGGCGCCGCCCGCGTCGATGGACATCTTCAATGCGCCGACACGCGAGCACACCACGGTGCGCCGCGAGCGGACCAACACGCCGCTTCAGGCGCTGGTGACGATGAACGATACGCAGTTCGTCGAAGCGGCCCGCTACCTGGCGCAGCGCGCGATGCGCGAGGCTGGCGACGATTTTGACCGGCGGCTCGACTACGTCACCATCCGGCTGGTGGCGCGTGACTTCACCGACCCGGAGCGCACCGTTGCCAGGCGAACCTACGATCGGTTCCTCGACCTGTATGGGGCCGACATGGCGGAGGCCAGGCGACTGCTCGACGTCGGCGACTCGGCGTTCGACGCGGCGCTGCCGGTGACCGATTCCGCCGCCTGGACCATGCTGGCGAGTCAGCTGATGAACCTGGACGAAGTATTGAACAAGTAGCAAGGGCCTTCAGGCCCGCTCGGACAGAAGAAGGCCCGGCACGAATGCCGGGCCTCTGATTTGTACGACGCGGTGTACGCGATCGCCTATCCGACCGTCGCCAGGTCGAGCGTGCCGGTGCTGTTGCTCATCTTGTCGACCGGAACACCCATCTTGTCGAGAATGGTCAGGTGCAGGTTCGTCGCTGGCGTGTCGTCGCCGAACCGGACGTGCTGCCCCTTGCCGAGCGCCCCGGACCCGCCGCCGACGAGCAGGAGCGGCAGCCCCTTGTTGTCGTGGCGGTTGCTGTCGGACATGCCGGCGCCGTAGAGCAGCATCATGTGGTCCAGCAGGTTGCCGTCGCCGTCCGGCGTCGCGCGCAGCTTCTCCAGATAGTAGGAGAGCAGCGTCGTGTGGTACTCGTTGATCTTGGTGATCTTCTCGTAGAGCGTCGGGTCTTCCCGGTGGTGTGATGTCGGGTGGTGCGAGTCGGGCACCCCGATCTCCGGATACGGCCGGCCGCTCAGCTCACGCGACAACATGAAGGTGATGACGCGGGTCAGGTCGGTCTGATACGCCAGCACCTGCAGGTCGAACATCAGCTTCGCGTGGTCGTCGTAGGCCGCGGGAACGCCAGCCGGCTGATCGACCTCGGGCAGCTCGCGGTCGCTCTGTTCCTCCGCCTTCTGGATGCGGCGCTCGATATCGCGCACTGCCTCCAGGTACTCGTTCATCCGCATCCGGTCGTTCGGGCCGAGTCCGCGCTCGAGTTCTGCGACTTTCTCGGTGACCGAGTCGAGGATGCTCTGGTCTTTCCGGATCCGGGCGAGCCGCGCCGCGGGGTCGGTGGTGCCGCTGTCACCAAACAGCCGCTCGAACACGACCCGGGGGTTGTTCTCCATCGGCAGTGGCGTGGTCTCGCTCCGCCAGGAGATGGTGTTCGTGTACTGACAGCTGAACCCGACGTCGCACGACCCGGAGACGTCGCGGCTATCCATCGCCAGCTCGAGCGAGGCGAGTTGCGTGTGCTGGCCCAGCTCGCGCGCGATGAGCTGGTCGACCGACACGTCGGCCCGCAGATCCGACTCGGTTCTGGCCGGGGTGACACCGGTCAGGAAGCGCGTCGCGGCGCTGGCGTGGACGCCGGCATTACTCGGCACGGCGTTGAGCCCGGTCAGGACGTGCAGCTGATCCTGAAACGGCTTGACCGGGTTCAGGATGCGCGAGATCTCATAGTTCGCGCCCTCGGTTGATGGCGTGAAGTTTCGCATCGCCATCCCGTTCGGCACGTAGACGACGCCGAACCGGCGCACCGCGGCCGCCGCCGTGGTCCGGATCGCGGCGAAGGCGGGAACCATCCCATCGAGCAAGGGCAGTGCCAGGGACGCGCCGAGCCCCCGTAGGATGGTGCGGCGCGGTAGTGCTTTCTTCGTGACTATCATGACTCTGACCTCCGCATCTGGAACGGGGTGCTCTGCACGATTCCGACGATGATAGACGACCAGCGATAATTGTCGCCAGCGGCATCACGGACGATCTTCCGGATGGCCGGTCCGTCGTAATACTCCACGCCCCGGCCGAGCGCATACATCAGGAGCTTCTCGGTGACGGTGCCGACGAAGTCGTCGGGCCGGTCCAGCAGCAGGTCGCGCAATCCGGCCCGACCTTCGAAGGCCGCACCGTCCGGAAGGACGCCGGCCGCGTCGACCGTGGTCCCGGCCTCGTTCACCCCCCGCCAGGTTCCGATGGCGTCGTAGTTCTGGAGCGAGAAGCCGATTGGGTCCATCGGCGCATGGCACACCGAACAAGCCGGGTTCTCGCGATGCTGCACCATGGCATCGCGCAGCGACACCGGCTCGCCGTCCTCGTTCTTGTCTTCGAGCGCCGGCACGTTCGGCGGCGGCTCCGGCGGTGGGGCGCCGAGGAGATTCTCGAGCACGAACTTGCCGCGCAGGACCGGCGAGGTCCGGTTCGGGTACGACGTCACCGTCATCACGCTGCCGTGGCCCAGCAGACCGCCACGCTCGGTGTCGTCGAGCGTCACCCTCCGAAACCGGTTGCCGTAGACGTTCGGGATGCCGTAGTGCTCGGCCAGCCGCTCGTTCACAAAGGTGTAATCGGCATCGAGTAACTCGAGGATACTGCGGTCCTCGCGGAGCATACCGCCGATAAAGAGCTCCGTCTCGGTCTGAAACGCCTCGCGCAGGTTCTCGTCGAAGTTCGGGAAGACGTTCGGGTCGGGATAGACACTCCGCATGTTGCGCAGATAGAGCCACTGACCGGCGAAGTTCTGGACCATCGCTTGCGCGCGGTCGTCGGCCATCATCCGCCGCACTTGGCGTTCGAGGACCGCCGAGTCGTTCAGGGTGCCGGCCTCGGCGTGCATCAGCAGCTCGTCGTCCGGAATGCTGCTCCACAGGAAGAAGGAGAGGCGTGAGGCGAGCTCCACGTCACTGACCGCATAGGCGGTCGCCGGCGGGCTGTCGACCGGGTCACGCTCGATGCGATACAGGAAGTCGGGGTCGGCCAGCAGGCGCTCGAGTGCGAACTGGATACCTTTGTCGAAGCTGCCCTCGGTGCGGCCGGCCTCGTAGAAGTCCACCAGCGTCTGGACGTCGCCCTCGCCAACCGGTCGACGATACGCGCGTCGCGCAAGCGTCCCGAGGATCTCGGTCGCGCACCCCAGCTCCTCGGCCGCCGTCGCTGGTGTGCAGGAAAAAATTCGGCGGCGGCTCGGCGTGTCGCCCGGACCGTCGACGCGGAGCGGGCCGGTAATCTGCACGCTGCTCAGAGCCGGGTTCGAGTCGGGCATGTCGTTGACCGCCAGCGCGAACCCGGTCTGGCGCGGCTGCAGCACGCCGTCCTCTACCCACCGCTCTTGCGGGAATGACACGCCGATCAGATGCGGGCCGGCCGTGACCGGTATCGTCACCTCCAGGCCGTCGTCGGCATGGAGCGTGTAGTCTTCCCAGTCGTCGGTGCCGCGAATGTTGCCGGCGAAGCTGATCGGCGCCGGTGTGCCTGGCGCCTCACCCCCGAGCGTGAAGTTCTCGAGACGCACTCCGTCGAGGCGAATCTCCACGTCGTGAGCCGCGTCTATGCCACGCACGTAGCCGACGTAGTTCGTCCGGAGCCGCAGCTGGATGTGATACTCGCCGTCGACCGGAAAGTGATGGCGAATCGCTGCTCCACCGCGCGAGCCGAACGGCAGGTCCTCGCTCTGCTGGCTCTCCTGGATCAGGTTCTGCGGGACGTCGTAGGTCTGGATGACGGCGCCGCCGGTTGGCGCGTCGCCGACAGCGAGCCGGCTGATCTTCTTGGCGGCCGACACATACCGTTCGAGCAGGGCGGGCGAGAGCGACAGCGCCGACGCGATGTTGTCGAAGCCGTTCTGGTCGGGCGCGTCGGCAGGGATCAGCTCGGCCACGTCGATGTCGAGGTCGAACAGGTCGCGGATGACATTGCGGTACTCCACCTGGTTCAACCGGTGGAAGGCTTCGGTGCGGCCCGGATCGGGCGCTGCCTCAGCCGCGCGGTCGAGCTCGGTCTCGAGCCACCGGCGAAACCCGTCGTAGGTCTCTTTGTCCGGCCGTGGACGCGGCTGCGGTGGCATCGCCCCGACACGGAGCTTCCGGACGACTTGCTCCCAGATTTCAGGGTGTTTCGCGACGTTGTCGACATCTTCGGTGTCGAGCGCGACGGCGACCTGTCGCAGCTGGTCGAACATCAGTCCGGAGCCGGTATCGCCGTTGACGATCGCCTCGCTATGACAGTCAACGCAGTACTGGTCGATGAGCGCGCGTTGTGGTGATGGGGACGTTGCCGAGGTCGAGGAGGTCTCCTGCTGCGGTGCGGCGGCCTGCACAAAGACTGACGCAGACGTGGCGAGCGCGACGCCAGCGACATACAGGACGGCCGTGCCTTTTCGCACCAAGCGCCTCCTCGGAAAAGAGGGAACCCAAAAGGTACAAGAGACGCTGTAGTTTGGGTGCAGATGTAGTCCGTTGTCAATCACTAGGCGGCTGCGGTAGCATGAGGCCGTACTTCGCGATCTCGGCGCCATGATGGCCAGCAGCCCGTGATGAAAGTCTCGCGCAGTGACGACGTTCGCCACGGGCCGCTGAGAAACCGGGTGCCACGGAGGGACTGACAGATGACACCAAAACGCATCACGCGGCACGGATGGCTGGTCCTGGTGCTGGTGTGTCCGCTGGTTGCCGTCGGAGCGAACGCCGCGGATCTCCCGCTCGTCGACGCGGTGAAAGCGCAGGATGCTGCGGTGGTGCGGACGTTGCTGGACGATGGCGCCGATGTCAACGCGCCGCAGCCCGATGGCGCAACGGCGCTGCACTGGGCGGCCTACCGCGACGACGTGGAGACGGCCGGGCTGCTCATCGCGGCCGGCGCCAACGTCACGGCAGCGAACGAGCTCGGCGCGACGCCGCTCTGGCTCGCGGCCAGCAACGGGAGCAGCGCGATGGTCGAGCGTCTGCTCGACGCCGGCGCCGACCCCAACGTCGCCCTACCGGGCGGCGAAACGCCCGTGATGAGCGCAGCACGCACCGGTAGTGCCGGGGCAGTGCGCGTACTCGCCGAGCGCGGCGCCAACGTCAACGTGGCCGAACAGTCGCGTGGGCAGACCGCGCTCATGTGGGCAGTCGCCGAGGGACATCACGACACGATTCGCGTGCTGATCGAGCAGGGCGCCGATGTCAATGCGCGTTCCACGGTCCGGCGCCGTTTGATGCACGCCGACAGCACGAACGCGTCGCAGTACGACCAGGGCATCATGTGGAACCGCGGCGGGTATACGCCGTTGCTCTTCGCGGCGCGTCAGGGAGACGTCGAGGCCGCGAGGCTGCTCGTGGCGGCCGGCGCGGACATCAACGACACGGCACCGACCGGTGCGAGCGTCCTGGTCGTGGCCGCACACAGCGGCCAAACGGCGTTCGCGGAGTTCGCGCTCGAGGCGGGTGCCGACGCGACCGCTGCCGGCGCCGGGTACAACGCGCTGCACGCGGCGGTGTTGCGCGGCGATTTGCGGGTGGTGAAGGCTATGCTGTCGAATGGGGTCGATCCGAACGCCCGGCTCGAGAACGGCACACCGCTGCGGCGCACGAGCCAGGACTGGTACTTCAATCCGGCGTTCAAGAGCGCGACACCGTTTTGGCTGGCGGCATACTACCGCGAACCGGAGATCATGCGCGCGCTGGTCGATGCGGGTGCCGATCCCACCCTGACCACGCTCGAGCTGCGGCGCGAGGTCTTCGAGCGGGCGGGTGGCGTCGGACCGCCACATGTCGTCGGTGGGTTCCAGTCGCCGCTGCTGGCCGCCGTGCGCGGCGACAGTACGCGTGGCCGGTTCTTCAACACGTCGCTGCGCGATGTCGACGGCGAGGAGCGACGGGCGCTAGACACCGTGAAACTGGCCGTCGAGATGGGCACCGCCATAGATGCCGTCGACCGTAGCGGGACCACCGCGCTGCACACCGCGGCGCAACGTAACTTTACGACCATCGTGCAGTTTCTCGCCGACAGCGGAGCCGATCTCAACGTGAAGAACGAAGCGGGCCGGACGCCGCTACAGCTGGCCATCGGTGCCCAGCGCTCGAGGCGGTTCCTGGTCGAGGATGGGCGGTATCCGAGCGGGAATACCGCCGATCTGCTGCGCGAGCTCGGCGCCGACGAACCGGAGCCGGCCCCGGATCGGCGCTGAGCGGACGTTCATGTCCATGGCCATGAGCATGAGCATGCGGAGGTGCTTGATGACTGCTCGACGCAGCGCGCTCGGAAGCCTGGTGCTGGGCATCGCGCTTGTCCCGACGCTGGCTGGGGCACAGACGCGGGCGGCAGACTGGGACGTGCCGCGCACGGCCGACGGTCAACCCGATCTGCAGGGGGTCTGGGATTTCCGCACGATGACGCCGCTACAGCGGCCGCGGGACCAGGAGAAAGCGGTCCTGACCGAAGAGGAAGCGGCCGAGCTCGAGCAACGCGCCGCCGAACGCGTGGCGCGGGCGGACGCGCCGAGCGAGGTGCGGGCCGAGCCGCTGCCGGCCGGTCAGCCGGTGGGCGGGTACAACAACTTCTGGTTGGATCGGGGCGGTCGGGTAGTGGAGGATCGCCGCACGGCGCTGATTGTCGATCTACCGACCGGACGCGTGCCGGAACTGCAATCGGGCGCGATCCGTCAGGTCGGCTCACTCGGCGAAGACCTGCCAAGCCAGCGTCCCGTTCGCTACAGGTCGGGCGGCATTTACCCGGACGGCCCGGAGGACCGCGGGGTGTCGGAGCGCTGCATCGTGGGGTTCAATTCGGGGCCACCGCTCTTGCCGGGTGGCTACAACCAGAATATCCAGCTTTTTCAGACACCCGACCATGTGGTCGTCCTGAGCGAGATGGTCCATGAGGTGCGGATCGTGCCGCTGGATGGACGTCCGCATGTCCCAGACTCCGTGCGCCAGTGGCTGGGCGATGGCCGCGGTTACTGGGATGGCGACACGCTGGTCATCGAGTCGCAGAACTTCAGCGACCAGGTTGCCAGCTTCAACGCGGGGTTTACGACCGCGTTGGGGACCGGCACGACGCTGCATCTGACCGAGCGGTTCACGCGGGTGGACGAGGACACGCTGCGCTACGAGTTCACGGTCGACGACCCCGACACGTTCACACAGCCGATCTCCGGCGTCCTGCAGCTGCAGCAGGGGACGCAGCCGCTCTTTGAGTACGCGTGCCACGAGGGCAACTACGGCATGCGGAACTCGTTGTCAGGCGCACGCGCTGCAGAACTGGACGAGCTGGCTGAGAACGCCGGCAACCCGCAGTAACGGTTGACGGTGACAGTCCCGCGTCGCGGCGTCTATCTCACGGCGCCGGCACTTTTTCGCCCTCCTGCGCGCGCGCTCCCCGCATGATGTTCAGCAGGCCGTAGTTCCCTTCGTGGCAGGCGTACTCGAACAACGGTCCGGACGTGACACCGCGCGACGCCTGGTTGGTCGTCATCGGTACCAGGGCGGTCCACGGCCGGGTGAACATGTCGGGATCCGTCATGGTGAACTCGTAGTCGATCGTCTCGTCGTCCACCCGCGTGAACCGCTCGATCAGGTGCAGGCTCGGTCGCGCCGCGCGCCAGGTCGCTCGCCAGAGAAAGTGTCGCTTGTCGGAGAAGTTCGTCGTCTCCACCACGAGCGTGTCACCCTCCCACCGGCCGCGCGCATCGCCCAGCAACTGATCGATGTCCGACGGCACGTGACCCCGTCCGTCGACCGGTATCATCCGATATTCGTGGAACATCTCGTTGATGATCGCCACCCAGCCCGGCGACTGCAGGATGTGGTAGTTCATGTTGTATCCCTGCAGTGGCACGAACGGCAGCCCGTCGGTGAGACACCGTTCGCCGGTGTCGGCGTCCTCCCACGAATCGAACGGCCCCACGCCGTACCGGGCCGAATCGCTGGCGAGCCGCTCCCGGCCGGCTGGCGTCCACGGGATCTTCCCGTTGGGCGGATCCACGATCAGCGACGTGCGCCGGTCGCCGGTCACGGTCTTCCCGCCGTCCATCCAGAACTGGTTGTAGGCGCCGACGTTGCCGAGAACGAACCGGTCTGAGGCTTCCCGCTGCGCGGCCGACCGGGTCTCGAACGCCGCGGCCTCTTCGGCGGTCAGCACGGTCTTGTCGGACTGTGAATTAGGTCGCTCGACCGGCGTGAGCGTGGCGTTGGTCCAGATGCCCTGCAGGTCGGGCTCCCCCCAGGCCGTGCGGGGCGGCGTCCAGTCATCCGGTGCCTGGGACGACTGCGCCTCGGCGGACTGAGCTGGCGATAGTGGCAGCACAGCCATCACCAGCATGATGGCCGCGATGGGCCACAGGTGTCGTACGCTCATCTCGAACCTCCACCTTCGGCTTCCTCGGCCCGAGCACCGGCCAGGATGCCCTCCATACCGATGTTGCCCTCGTGACAGGCGTACTCGAACATCGGTTCGTCTGTGCGCTTCCAGGGCACCAGCGCGGTCCACGACCGCGTCCAGGTGGTCGGGTCGGTCACGGTGAACTCGTAGTGGACCTCATTCGGTCCGACACGCGTGAACCGTTCGACCAGCTGGAGGTGCTCGCGTGCGCCGCGGAAGTTGCTCTGTTGCGAGAAGTGCTTTGTCTCGACCACCAGGGTGTCGCCCTCAAAGTGGCCGCGGGAATCGCCGTGCCACTGGCGGATGTCATCGTCCACATACGGGCGACCGTCGAGTGGGATGATTCTCGTCGTGTGAATCAGCTCCTGCTCGATGACGACGTGGTCGGCCGTCTGCAGGATCTGGTAGTAGCTGTTGTAGCCGGCCAACAGGTTCGGTAGCCCGAAGGTGACACAGCGCTCGCTCAAACCGCGATCGTCGGTCCAGGCCGCTGGACGGCCGCGGTCTGCCTCGGCCGCTCTGGTGCCTGCCTTGGCCGCCAGTGTCGTTGGAGGTAGCTTGCCGTTCGGTGGGTCGATGATGAGCGACGTGCGGTTATTGAAGTCCCGTTCGACGAGCCAGAACTGGTTGTAGTTGCCGGTGCCCCCGTCGCTCGAGGTGAAGCTGTCCGGATTGGTGAGTGCGACATTGAAGAACTGGTCGCCGAACGCGGCGTCGCCGGCGTCTTGGGCGAACAGCGTGTTCGCCGTGGCCTCGACCCGCGCCAGTTCCTCGGCCGTCAACGTGGCCTTGTCGCCGAGGGAGTCCGGACGCTCGAGCGGCGTGATGCTGTTGCTGCCCCAGATGCCCTGCAGATCCGGACGTCCGTCGGCGGTTCGCGGAGGCGTGTAACCGTCAGTCTGGCCGGTGGCCGCGAGCGGGGACCCAATGACTCCCGTGACAACGACGAGGGCGAGCAGGAGGGACGGTGTCTGCGTTCCACCGACGTGGCAGTTTGTCATCGCGCACCTCCATCTGTGCGGGTAAACGGTGAAGCCTGGCAGCCAGGATAGCATGCAGTTCCCCTGCTGGTTGCATACCGATTCGGGTGCCGGTTCGGGCGCTGTCTCGCCTTGCCGATCCACTATGATCGACCCTCGGCGCAAACAGCAAGGTCAGACGGTTGGCACAGAAAGGACGAGAGAACCATGGCCTCTTCACGACGACGATTTCTGACGACGTTCGGCGCGGCGGCAGCCGGAGGCGCGGTGTCACTGCGGGCGCGCACCAGCGCCGGGGCCAAGACCAGTCCCACTGATGCCCGGGCGATCGACGCGTTTTCGCCCACTGAGCTGCTGGAGCAACGCGCCAGGGACACCGTCTCGGCCGGCAGGGCAGCGCCCGCCGCACAGGCAGATTCCCGCATGCCGACCGCCGCGGAGGTCGAGTCGTGGTACACCGACCGTCGTAACTGGGGGCGGTGGGGCGACGACGACCAGAAGGGCGCCATCAACCTGATTACACCGGCGAAGAGCGCGGCGGCCGCGGCGCTCGTCCAGAACGGCCGAAAGGTCTCGACGAGTCGCGTGTTCGAGCCCGAGCAGCACTTCATGCGCAAGAATCCGCGCCCGGGCGGGGCAGGCTCGGTCGTCGACTACTACGGGTTCATCTATCACGGCCAGACCATTACGCACATCGACGCGCTGTGCCACATGTGGAGCGACGACGGGATGTGGGGGGGGCGCGACCCCGACGTCGAGATCACCACCCGAGGCGCCACGTTTGGCACGATCGGCGCGTGGAGCGAAGGCATCATCACGCGCGGTGTCCTCATCGATGTGCCGCGTCACCGGAACGTGCCCTATGTCACGCCCGACCGTCCGGTGCACGGCTGGGAAATCGAGGAGATCGCGCGCGATCAGGGTGTCGCGGTCGAGCCCGGGGACGCGCTGCTCGTCTACAGCGGAAAGGACGCGTTCGTGCGGGCGGGCGGGAGCTACGGTGGCGGCGACCGTCCCGGGCTGAGCGTGACCTGCGCCAAGTACATCCGCGACCACGATGTGTCGCTCCTTGGCTGGGACATGATGGACGCGCGGCCAGACCCCTATGGGCTGGCGTTTCCGGTCCACGGCGTGCTGTTCAACTACGGGGTGGCGCTACTCGACAACGCGCTGCTCGAGCCGCTCGCCGCGGCGTGCGCCGAGGAAGGCCGGCACGAGTTCATGTTCATGGGGCTTCCGCTGAACGTCGCTCGCGGCACCGGAAGTCCGGCGAACCCGATCGCCATGTTCTGACTGTTCGGATCGTGCCGCCGAGACGTCCGCTGCCAGCCAATCAGCCGGCGCACTCGACCGGATGAGTCCGCCGGGCCGACCCGGTGCGGAGCGTCTCGCATGTCTCGACCGACGCTCAGGCTTGTCAACCGGGCTACAGACTGTCACGATGGGAGGTTCCGAATACGAGGCAAAGGACGTTTATGAGCAAGAACAACACTTCGCACGACAAGGCCCCGTGGATCACCTACCGCCCCGAGTTGAAGGTGCTGGATTGCACGGTGCGCGACGGTGGCTTGATCAACGACCATCAGTTCAGCGACGAGTTCGTTCGCGCCGTGTACGACACGTGCCTTGCGGCGGGTGTCGACACGATGGAGATCGGGTACAAGAACTCGGAGCGGTTGTTTCCGAAGGACCGATTCGGCGCCTGGCGTCACTGCGACGAAGCGGACATGCGGCGCGTCGTCGGCGACCATGATGCCGAGAGCACCGGTTTGACGCTGTCGGCCATGGCCGATGCCGGCAAGAGCGATTGGAAGACCGCTATCGAGCCGGCCGCCGACAGCGTGCTGGGGATGATCCGCGTGGCGTTTTATGCCCATCAGGTGTCCGAAGCGGTGGACATGATCCACCATGCCAGCGAGCAGGGCTACGAGACCATGGCCAACCTGATGGCCGTGTCGAACATCACCGAGGAAGAGATCGATGGCGTCCTCGACGCCATCGCACCCACACCGGCAGGCACGATGGTCATCGTCGACAGCTTTGGTCATCTCTATCGCGAACAGATCGACCGGCTCTACTGCAAGTACGCCGAAGCAATGAAGGGCAGCGGCAAGGAGATCGGCATTCACGCACACAACAACTTGCAGTTGGCCTTCGCGAACACTATCGAGGCGATTGTCCTCGGCTCGAATCGCGCGGACGCGACCATGGCGGGGCTCGGACGCGGTGCCGGTAACTGTCCGATGGAGCTGTTGCTGGGTTTCCTTCGGAATCCGAAATTCAGGCTCCGCCCGGTGATCCGCTTGCTACAGGAACAGATGCCGGAGATCCGCAGGACGGTCGAGTGGGGCCCGCTGGTTCCCTACAACATCACCGGTCAGATGAATCTCCACCCGCGCGCGGCCATCGAGTTTCGGGCCGGAGAGAACCGCGCGGATTTCGTGACCTTCTACGACGAAATCGTGAACGACACCTAGTCAGCGGATCGCCGTCCTACGCCGGCTCATCGACGGTAGAGCGCCCCTCCGCCCAACTCGTGATACACGATCGGGACAAAGTCGTTGGCGGTCCACCCCGCCTCCTGTCCCCATTTCGCGTCGTAGGCGGCCGTTGGCTGGGCGGCCATGACCTCGTCCAGTGACTGCCCATCTGAGATCATTCTGAGGACCTGGTCGCGGACGTCGACGATCATGTCGAGAAATTCGACCATGGCGTCGCGCCCGACGACGCGAAGGCCATGGCCCGGGATTACCCGGGTCCCCGGCCCGGCCATGTCAATTGCCAATTCCAGTGCGTCAAGCGTGCCGGCCAGCGTTCCACCGTTGTACACGTCGATGATCGGGTAGCTGGTGGTGCGGAAGACGTCACCAAGATGGAGCACGTCCGAGTCCGGAAAGTGGACAAACGTGTCTCCATCGGTGTGCGCCGGCGGCGCGAGGAAGGCGCGAACCTCTTCACCGTTGAGGTGGAAGCTCACCGTGTCGTTGTAGGTGACAATCGGCCGCGCACCCTCGGGCGGCTGCGGCGCGAATCGTCCACCGCCGCGCGGAAAACGGAGTCGCTCGAGCGCCCGCACGCGAACGTTGTCATGGGCGAAGATCAGTACGCCCCGGTTGGCCAGCGGTTCGTTGCCTCCAATGTGATCCGGATGAATATGGGTGTTGATCAGAAAGCGAATCTCACCGTCGGAGATCCCTTCAACCGCAGCGACTAGCCGATCGGCGAGTGGCCCAAACAGCGAATCGACCAGCAGGACACCCTCGGGCCCGACGAAGGCGCCGACGTTGCCACCTCCGCCCGGACGCTGCACCATGTGCACGTTGCCGGCCACGGGAACCGTCGTCAGCTCGACGCCCTGAAACTGGCCACCCAGGTTCTGCTGAGCGGCGGCGACGACCCCGAGGCACGCCGCCATGAACATTGCCGCCACCACGTAGCGTTGGTTGGTCATGTCTGGTCTCCTTCCGCTCCTATGTCGGCTGCCAGGGGTAGGCCGCACAGCCACCAGAATACACATCTTCGGCTGAGCCCGCGTGCGCCGGAAGGGTACGCATGCGCTTCTGGGCTTGTCCCAGGGCCGCGGCACCGAGTCTTGTTGGCATGACTTCCTCCGATGCTGTAAGGCTTCCGGTGATGTGGTCGCGTTCGTTCACAACGACACGCACCGCGTTGCGGCCAAGGCCCAGAAAACAACGAACAGCAACATAATTCGTAGGCAATGCCAATCAGATATTTGTATGCTCAGGACGAACAGAACATCTCAGCTCATTCCTCTTCCGCGACGGCCCAGCGGGCAACGGGGATTCTAGAGTTCGCATGCAACTGACGTGGCACCTGGGAGATGTCGTGCGCAAGCTGCGTAAGGCACGCGGCTGGAATTCGCAGCGAGACCTTGCCACCCGGGCGGGCGTTCACCTGACGACGATCGCCTCGTTGGAGCAGCATGGCGCGGACGATTCTTCCCCTGAAGCGATTCGAAAGATTGAGGCTGCGTTAGGCCTGGGCGAGGGCGATCTCTACGCCTATGTGCCGAAGCTGGAAACGTCCTTGAATGACCGCCGCACCGGCACGAGAGGACAAGAGCTTGTGTCCTCGGATGCGGCTGGACTGGCACAGCGCGTGCGCTCCCAGGGGTGTTCTTCGCCGACCGTCCTTCGCTTTGACCGCACCATCCGCTCTCCGAGATTGATTGTGCGGGCCGTCATCAATCCCGACACGCTGGCGATCGAAGACATTCGTATCGCCCAGTCCTACCTACTGACGTTGAAGGGCGACCATCGGGGTAAACGCATTGACGAGATTCTATCGGCCACGGTCATGTCGAACGTCTCTCAACACGTTGCCAGTGCCCGAAAGGGACAGTCCAGCACCATGCTCTACTCGTTGCGTCAAAGCGGATCTGTGGTGTTTCGACAGGCGACATTCGAGCCATATCGCGAGAGAACCCTGGTTACCGTGAGTGTCGTCCCGCCGCCTTCCGTGCTGAACGACCTCACTGCATGCTGCGAAGAACAACTGGATTGCGCCGACTGCGTCCGTGACAGACAGGCAGACGGGAGACGCGACGGAGCCGGGACGAGAGAGGGGCACTGAGAACAATTCAGTGTGTTAGGTTATGTGCGACCATGGGCGTGACTGTGCGACGTCTGTTGATCGCATCGACCTTCGGTGTGCCTTCGATTGATGACAGCCTTCCAAAATCCCTACACCCGGTGAATCCATGGGCTTGACCTGGCACTTGGGAGACGTCGTCCGCAAGCTGCGATACGAGCTTGGCTTCAAGTCACAGCGGGATCTCGCTCGGCGGGCCGGTGTGCATCTGACAACGATCAGCAACCTCGAGCAAAAGGGCTCGGCGGCGTCATCCCCGGAGACGATTCGCAAGGTGGCAGCGGCGTTCGGACTCCGCGAGGGCGATCTGTACAACCTCGTGCCGACGTCGGAGCCGAAGCGCAAGAGAAAGTTGGCAGGTTGAGCGCGTGGCGCCGCCTGTTCAATCCCTGAATTGCCTTCCCGTCCGTTGCTCCTCGTCGACGGCTCGGCCTCGTGACGAGCAGCGATCGAGTGGGCCGGTTCGCGTTCAGCGGACTAGCCGTTGCGCCCCGCGTCCCTCCGAGCGAAGTGCCATGCTCTCGGTCCGTTCAATCAGACGACCAGATGCTACAATTCGGTGACTTGCCAGGCGGGTGCAGTCGCTGGCACAGCTGGCACAGGGAGTTCTGAGATGCGCCGATGGTGTTACGCCTCGCGAGTGCTTCCGAGCCTTGCAATCGCGTTGGCGGCCTCCTTGTGGAGTGCCGCTGCCGCGCGAGCTCAGTCTGCCGACAGCTTCGTCCCGGTCACCGACGCGATGCTCCAGAATCCGGCGCCGGAGGACTGGCTCATGTGGCGTCGGACGCTCGATGGGTGGGGCTACAGCCCACTCGACCAGATTACTCGCGACAACGTGTCCGATCTGCGCATGGTCTGGTCGCGGGCGATGAACCGGGGCAACCAGGAGGGCGCACCGCTCGTCTACGACGGCGTGCTCTACATGCCGAACCCGGGCGATGTCATCCAGGCGATCGACGCCGTGACCGGCGACCTCATCTGGGAGCATCGGCGCGACCTGCCGGACGACCTCTCGGAGTACATGGGCGGCCTGGTCACCACCAAGCGGGCCATCGCCATCTACGGCGATGTCATTCTGGACACGACCGGCGACGACTTCCTCCTGGCGCTGGATGCGTCCACCGGCGAGGTGGCATGGGAGACCGAGATTCTCGACTACCAAGTGAACCCGGCGCTGCAGACCGCGGGGCCGATCGTCGCCAACGGCAAGGTCATCTCCGGGCGCAGCTGTCGGGGCCGGGCCACACCGAACGCCTGCGTCATCACCGCGCACGATGCGATGACCGGCGCCGAGCTGTGGCGGCGGCGCACCATCCCGGGACCGGGTGAGCCGGGGGACGAGACCTGGGGCGGCGTGCCGTTCGAGGACCGCAAGCACGTCGGCTCCTGGATGGTGCCGAGCTACGACCCGGTGCTGAACCTGGTCTACATCGGGACGTCGGTGACGTCGCCGGCTCCGAAGTTCATGCTCGGCGGCGCCGACAACGCGCACCTGTATCACAACTCGACGCTGGCGCTTGATGCCGACACGGGCGAAATCACGTGGTACTACCAGCATTTGAACGACCACTGGGATCTCGATCACCCCTACGAGCGCCTGCTGATCGACACGGCGGTCGCGCCCGACCCAGCGGCGGTGAGCTGGATCAACCCGCGGCTGCAGCCCGGCGAGCAACGCAAAGTGATCACCGGCATACCGGGAAAGACTGGCGTGGTCTATACCCTCGACCGCGTAACGGGGGAGTTTCTCTGGGCGACGCCGACCGTGGCGCAGAACGTGATCACTGACATTGACGGCGCCACCGGGCGCGTGTCGGAGAACTCGGAGGTCATCTTCTCGGCGCTCGGTCAGGAAGTGATGGCCTGCCCGAGCTGGGCCGGCGGGAAAGACTGGGAGGCGGGTGCCTACAGTCCGCTGACCCACACGATGTATTTCCCGCTGCGCAATGCCTGCCAGCGCCTGCTGTCGACGACAGATGGGGGCAACACCACGTACGCGCTCGCCGCACGACACATCCTGACCCCCGGCACCGACCAGCTCGGCACCGTGCGGGCCATCTCGGTGGAGTCGGGCGAGACCGAGTGGCTCTACGAGCAACGCGCGGCCACGATGTCGCTCGTGGCCACTGGCGGCGGGCTGCTTTTCGGGGGCGACACCAACGGGCGGTTCCGCGCGTTCGACCAGGAGACGGGGAACATCTTGTGGGAGGTGAACCTCGGGTCGCCGGTCACCGGCTATCCGATCAGCTTCGCGGTCGAGGGGCAGCAGTACGTGGCGGTCAGCACAGGCACGGCGGCCAACGCGTCGATCAACCTTCGGATGACGCCGGAGCTGCGTCCAAGCGCGGGCAATAATCTGTTCGTGTTCGCCCTGCCTGATCGGAATTGAGGCGGTCTTTCGAATGGACGATAAGAGGTAGAAGCTGGACGGGAACACACAGGGACACAGGAGGGGCATATGAAAGGCCGAACTTTCGTGGCTGCGTCGAACGTCATCGCACTCGTCGTCCTGGTGCCGGTCGCCGCCGCGGGTCAGAGCGCGCCCAGGACGCCGTGGGGCGACCCAGATCTGCAGGGCACCTACACGAACAAGACCACCACGCCGCTGCAGCGTCCCGACAATCTGGCGGATCGGGAGTTCCTGTCTGAGGAAGAAGTGGCCGAACGCGAGCGGGCAGCAGTCGAACGGAACGAGCGCCTCCTGCTCCGACCGGCCGAGAAGACGACGGTCGGCGGCAACGTCGGCGCCTACAACAACTTCTGGCTCGACGGCGGCACGCGACCCACCGGGAGGACTTCGTTGATCTTCGACCCGCCCAACGGACGGCTGCCGGCCCTGACACCGGAGGCGGAGCGGTTTCGTTCAGACGCACGGCGGGCGCGCGCCGAGGCCGACACGTGGGAGGATCTCGAGCTGAACGACCGCTGTCTGATCTGGCAGGCCGGCCCGCCGATGCTGCCGAGCGCCTACAACAACAACTTCATGGTGCTGCAGACACCGGACTATGTGGTGATTCAGGTGGAGATGATCCACGACACGCGGATCATTCCGTTGGATGGACGTGGCCATCTGCCATCGGACGTCCGCTTGTGGAACGGCGATATGCGGGGACACTGGGACGGTGACACGCTCGTCATCGAGACCACGAACTTGCCCAGAACCAAGGCGAGCGCGGCAGCCGTCGGCGGCGATCCGATCCTGCTCAGAGCGGCCAACGGTCGGTCCGACGACACCGTGAAGATCATCGAGCGCATCACGCGGGTCGACGCCGATACGCTGAACTATGAGTTCACCATCGAGGATCCGACCACGTGGGTGACGCCGTTCTCAGGCGAGTTCCCCATGCGGCGGCTCCCATCGGACGAGCTGCTCTACGAGTACGCCTGTCATGAGGGCAACTACAGCATGGAAGGCATTCTGGGCGGCGAGCGTGTTCTGGAAAAGGCTGCGGCCAGCGCCGGGCGGTAGCCCGTATCCGCCGTAGCAACCTGGAGGGGCCATGGTGTCGCGAGTAGCGGTTGGTTGGAGTGTGGCGGCGGTCTGTGTGGCGGTCACTGTCGGTTCGCTGACCGCCAGACAGGCTGGTGGCAGCGGCGATCTCGATGGCGTCGTGCGCAGCCCGGCCGGCCCCGAAGCGGGCGTGTGGGTCATCGCCGAGACAGACGATCTCGACACCCGCTTTCGCAAGATCGTCGTGACGGCCAACGATGGTCGATTCCTGGTGCCCGACCTACCCGCCGGGACGTATCGCGTCTGGGTGCGCGGGTATGGACTGGTCGACTCCGACCCGGTGTCGTCGGAGCCGGGACAGACGCTGACGCTCAGCGTGGCCCAGGCGGCCTCGCCACGCGAGGCGGCGAGTGTGTATCCCGCCAACTACTGGTACTCGCTGCTCGAACCGCCGCCGGCCACGGCGTTCCCTGGAACCGGGCCTGACGGGAACGGCATTCCGGCGTCTCTCGAGAGCCAGGCTCGGTGGGTCGATGTGACGAAGCAAGGCTGCCAGCTGTGTCACCAGATGGGCAACCGCTTCACGTTCGACATCAGCCACCTCGACGGGTTCGACTCGAGCGTGGCGGCCTGGGACCACCGCGTGACGTTTGGCCAGCGCGGCGCGCAGATGAGCAACGTGCTCAGCCGGTTCGGTCGCCAGCGGGGGCTGGAGATGTTCGCCGACTGGACCGACCGGATTGCCGCCGGGGAGGTCCCGACTCAGCCGCCGCGTCCCGCCGGGGTCGAGCGCAACCTGGTTTTGACGATGTGGGAATGGGGAGAGGAGACCTCCTACGTCCACGACGAGGTAACGACCGACAAGCGCCGTCCGACGGTCAACGCGAACGGTCTCGTCTACGGCGTGTCGATTACCAGCGACAAGCTGGTGATCACCGACACGGCCAAGCATCAGTCGATCGAGCTCGAGATTCCGCTCCGTGAGGGGGCCGACCTGGTGCAGTCGATGTTCCCGACCCAACCGGGCTTCGAGCCGTCGCCGTACTGGGGCGACGAGATCATCTTCAACGCGCCGGCGAACCCGCACAACCCGATGATGGACGCGGACGGCCGCGTGTGGCTGACCTCCACGATCCGGCGCCGCAATAATCCCGACTGGTGCAAGGCCGGGTCGGAGCATCCCTCGGCCAGCTATTTCCCGGTGCCTCGCAGCGGGCGGCAGATCTCGGTCTACGACCCGGCGGCCGACAAGTTCGTGCTGATCGACAGCTGTTACGCCACCCACCACCTGCAGTTCGCCGAGGACGCGAGCGACACGCTTTGGTTCAGTGGCGACGCGAACGCGGTGGGGTGGCTCGACACGAGGATGTTCGACGCGACCGGCGACGAACGCGCCTCGCAGGGCTGGTGTCCGACGGTCATCGATACCAACGGTGACGGGCGGATCACGAAACCGTGGAACGAGCCGCGTGAGCCGGTCGACCCGACCCGCGATACCCGGACCGCCGGGTTCGCCTACGGGGTGGTGGTCAATCCGGTCGACGAGACCGCCTGGATCTCACGCACGGCACCGTTTCCGGGGCGACTCGTCCGTATCGACCGGGGCGACAATCCCCCCGAGACCTGTATCGCCGAGATCTACGAGCCGCCGTCGATCGAGAACCCAAACGTCGACCCGTCCCAGACCGGCCATGCGCCACGGGGTGTCGACGTCGACCGCAACGGGGTCATCTGGACGGCGTTGTCGGGCAGTGGTCACCTGGCGAGCTTCGACCGGAGCAAGTGCCGCGTCCTGAATGGGCCCGAGGCGACCGGGCAGCATTGTCCGGAGGGCTGGACCCTCTATGCGACCCCCGGACCGCAGATGAAGGGTGTCACCGACCCGGGCAGCGCCGACTACCACTATTACAACTGGGTCGATCAGTTCGGCACGCTGGGGCTCGGCCCGAACGTCCCGATTGCGGCCGGCTCCGGCTCCGATTCGCTTCTCGCGCTGCAACCGGACACCGGCGAATGGGTTGTGCTACGCGTGCCCTATCCGCTGGGCTTCTTCGCGCGCGGTCTCGACGGCCGCATCGACGACCCCGACGGTGGGTGGAAGGGGCGTGGTCTGTGGGCCAACTACGGGTCGAACCTCAACTGGCACATCGAGGGCGGCAAAGGCATGCGGAGCTCCGTCATCCACTTCCAGCTCCGACCCGACCCGCTGGCGAACTGATCGCGCGACACTGAATCTGTGGCGCAGGCCTTTAGGCCTGCGTGGCAAGGCTGAAGCCTTGACATGTTCAGGGCAGGGCGAACACGAAGATGCCGCCGCTGGCCCGCGGGTTCTTTTTCTCGGGTAGCAGCTCCGACGGAATGATGGTGGCCCAGCTCGATCCACCGATCGACTGTCCGGTCCCGATCGCCACGTATTGGGTGCCGTCAACGGCGTAAGTAATCGGAAAGCCGTTGGTCATGTGCGGCAACCGCGTCTGCCAGAGCTCTGCGCCGCTTTCGGCATCGTAGGCGAAGACGTATCGATCCCAATCGCCCACGAACACCAACCCACCGCCGGTCGTGAGCGCCGCCGTGTTGTACGGGGTCCGCCGCCGCTGGCGCCACTTTGTTTCACCGGTGCGGATGTCCAGTGCCTGAAACTCGCCGATCTGGTCCGGACTCTCCGGGTGGAAGTGATACTCCTTGTCGCGGACCCCGCCCGCGCCCCCGCCGCCCTCGCGTCGCTCGACCGGGAGGAAGGCGGCGGTCTCGCAGTTGAGATTCAGCGGCACGTAGAGGGCCTCGGTGTCCGGATGATAGGCCATGGCGCGGAGGCTCTTGAAGCCGCCGGTGCTGGGGCAGAAGTTCACGATCTCGCCGACCTCCTGGACCATGCCGTCTTTGTACATCGCCTGGCCGGTCTGTGGGTCGATGTCGAACAGGTTCTGATAGCCGAGGTCACTCGCCCGCACGAACTGGCCGGTCTCTCGATCGTTCTCCCAGAGGATTGCGCTCTTGCCCATGCTGAAGACCGACTGCTTGCCGTCGTAGTCGATGAGGATGCGCTCGAACGTCTCGTCCATGTCGTGGCTGTCGCCCGGGATGTGCTGGAAGTACCACTCCAGTTCGCCCGTGGTCGGATTCAGGGCGAGCGTCGAGTTGGTGTAGAGCGCATCGCCGTCGGTGCCACGCGCGTCGCGTGACCAGGGCTTGGCCTGTGCCGTGCCCCAGAAGAGGAGGCCCGTGGACGGGTCGTAGCTGCCTGGAATCCACGCGTCGCTGCCGGCCCGGAACAACACAGGCAGGTCGCCCCAGGAATCGCCGCCACGCTCGCCGGGCAGGGCGACGGTCGACGTGCGCCAGAGTTCCCGACCGGTGCGGCCATCGAGCCCGACGACATAGCACGTGTCCTCTCGGTAGCGACCGCACCCGGTCAGCCCGGTAACCACCGTGCCGTCGGCCACGATCGGCCCGCTGGAAAACGTGTAGCCCGGCGCGGTGCCGATTGGCGTGTTCCAGCGCTCCTCGCCGGTCCGGGCGTCGATCGCGACCATGTGCGCGTCGACGGTGTTGAGCAGAATCAGATCCTGATAGATCGCCAGGCTCCGCATCTGGGCCGCGGCGCGCCGCCGCTCGTCCATCTCATAGCGATACTCCCAGAGGAGGTCGCCGGTGCGCGCGTCGAGCGCGTGCACGACGTTGCCCGGGTTGGCGACGAACATCACCCCGTCTCGGACGATCGGCGTGGTCTGCGAGACGCCCGCCTCGAGCCCCCACGACCAGGCGAGCCGCAGGTCGCCGACGTTGTCGGTGTCGATCTGGTCGAGCGGGCTGTAGCCCCAGCCGTCGAGTGTACGCCGCCAGCTCAGCCAATCTTCGGGATCGGGGTTTTGCAGCGCAGCGTCGGTGACCGGCGTGATGTCCGGTGCCTGGGCCTCAGCGGGTGCGGCCGCTGTCATACCGAATGTGGCGCAAACCAGCAATGCAAAGGTCAGCCGTGTCCTCATCACCTTCCTCCTGGATTCTCGACGTGCTACTCGGTTCCAGCGGCTGGTCGCTGACAGCCACACAAGGGTCAGCTCTACCAGGGCATTCGACGGTTCGTGTAGCGCCGCCCCTGGTCGGCTACGTCCGCACCGGGGTTCGCTCCAATGCGCACACCTTCGTCAATCATCGCCTCGATGGTCTCGGCGTTCATCTGATTGAGGAACGGGATTCCGGCCGCCTTGGTTGCCGCGAGCACCCGGGTACGAGCGTCGGCCAGCACCTGAGGGTTGTCGCGACGGTTCACGTTGTAGGACAGGCTCATGTCCCCCGGTCCCCACTCGGCGAACCCGACCCCCGGTACCGAGACGCTGGCTTCGGCGTTCTCGAGGGCATGTCGATTCTCGATTTTCAGGCCCAGGAGCAGCTCGCCGTCGGGGTTGAACGGCCAGACATCGGCCATCCGCTGATACTCCTGGCTCGAGACTCCCCAGATACGGGCGGCAAAGTTCTGTCCGCCGTTTCCCCGAAGCCCCTCACCGATACCGTCCGCCCTTGGCGCGTGGGGATAGCGAGCGGCCTGCACCATGATCTCGACAACTTCGGGCGAGTTCGCGTGAGCCAGGAGCACACCGTGGACGCCCGAGCCGAGCAGCTGCTCGACCATCCAGTAGTTGCCCCACATCACCGTTTCGTTGATACCGCCAAACGGAAGCACCGCGATGACCGTCGGCGTGCGATGCCCGCTTCTGGTCGGTCCGCCGTCGACGAGCCCCTGCATGAAGTCCCGCAGGTCGGTCATGTCGAACGGGCTGTGCTCGAGGTTGTAGGTGATGTAGTCGGCCCAGGTCTCGGCGAGCGCCTTGCCTTCGTCGTATCCGCCGCCGTTGACCTGGGTGTAGTAGATCGGCTGTCCCTGTTCGAGCAGCTCGATCGCCCGGTTGACTCGCTGTGGCGTGTAGGACGAATCGCCGGACTGTCTGGCGGTGAGTGTCGCGACGCCGATGAGCACCGAGCACGCGAGGAACGTGAGCTGTCTGGTCATTCCCCCCCCTTGGTGGATGTTAAGGCTGTCGTTGGCGATTCTACACCCGCGGACGAGGCGTCACGCGATAGGTACCCAACGACGACCGGTCGTGGGGCCGGGGGGGACAGATCCCGCGTTCGCTCAGGCAGCAAGGGCGCTGATGCGCCGTGTCAGGGCGGCACATTGCCGCCCTGTGCGCGACGCGGGACCTCCGTAGACGCTTACCCCTAAAGAGCGATTTGCAGCGGCTCACGCTGGGGGAACGACGTCGAGGTCAAGAGGATGTGAGTCAACGCTTTGGCGCTCCGGGCACCCCATCGGAACGGTATGACCAGCCGTAGCGGTGCGCCGTTCCCCGGCGGGATCGGCTCGTCATTGAGCATCCAAGTCAGCAGTACCTGGGGATGCATCAGCGTCGTCATGTCTTCGTCGACCCAGTAGCCGTCGGCACTCACGAACCGGGCATACCTGGCGAACGGCGCAACGCCCAGCATCTCGGCGACGTCGGAGAACCGCACCCCGGTCCATTTGACGATGCCACGCGGACCCGCCGGCGAGCCACACTGCAGCAGGAACACATGCTCGCGACGGGGCAACGGCTCGAGGTCGGACCACCGCATCGCTCCCGTTCTGGAGGTGGTCCCGCCACCATTGATCGTGACACTGAGGTTGCGATAGTCGTAGTCGATATCGGGCGGCGTGCCTCTCGGTCTACCGAATCGGTAGATCACCGCCGAAATATCCTCTCTGGCGCTGAGCGGATGTTCCGGTGCGGAGCCATCTGGCAGCAGCCCGAGATCGGAGATGGCGCGGTACTCGGCATCCTCCAGCTGCTGAGGCGGAGACGCCTGCCCCGCGCGCGCCAGCAGCTGTTGCTGGGTGAGACCGATGGACAAACCGGTCAGTGCGGTGCCGGATACACGGATTGCCTGGCGTCGCGAGATTTTCATGAGATCCTCCGGAAATGATCGAATGACGGCCTTTGTGTGACGGGACTCTGTGGCACGATTGTGTCGTTCAGCCTGCTCCCCTATGGGACAGCACCTCAGACCGCAAGGAATCGGTCTGGTACGTATGCAAGTTTCCTGCTCGGTGGGAACACCGCGAGAAGGGGTGGAAACGGCTGGTTGTGCGAGGTCCGTTGGGTACAGGTGGGGAAAATTCTGCGGCGGCGGAGAGGAATCACGCACAGGCACTGTTCCGACCCGGACCGCCTGGTCGGCCGGTCCGCCGATCTCCGCTGTATCTGCCAGAACGTTCTGGATCTATAATTCAGACCAGTCAACACGGAAATGTAGATCGCGAGCAGTACGTGCAGGTCCGTCCCGAGCAGCATTTGGAGAACTGGGGGAGGTGGCGGAAGTGGCAATAATGGGCGCTACAGCGAGAGTGCGAGTAGGCGGTTCGGCCGCCTGGTGTGCCGCGGGTCTGGTCGCGGCGCTGGGTGTGCTGGCGACACCGGCAACCACCGAGGCGCAACAGCCGTCGCAAGCGACATTCACCAGGGACGTTGCACCCATCCTGCAGCGTTCCTGCCAGGTATGCCATCGGCCGGGATCCATTGCGCCGATGTCGTTGTTGACCTACGCCGACGCGCGCCCGTGGGCGCGGTCGATCAAGCAGAAGGTCGCGACCCGGTCGATGCCGCCCTGGTTCATCGACCAGAACGTGGGTGTTCAGCGCTTCAAAGATGATCAGGCGCTGACCGACGACGAGATCGCGACGATCGGCGCATGGGCGGACGCGGGGGCGCCGCAAGGCGATCCGGCCGACATGCCGGCGCCGATCACCTTCGACACCGACATTTACGCGTGGACCCTCCAGGACGAGCTGGGTCGGGAGCCGGATCTCGTCGTTCCGATCCCGGAGCCGTTCACGGTGCCCGCCGGCAGTCCCAACTGGTGGATCGAGTTCGTCAGCGACACCGGCTTGGCCGAGGACCGCTGGATCAAAGCCTACGAGACCAAGCCCTCGATCGAGGGGTTCCCGGTGGTGCACCACGCCACAACGAGTATGTTCCAGGAATCGGCGCCGGAGGAGCAGGCGTTTCTCAGCGAGTACGCGCTCGGCAAAACCGGCGACGTCCACCCTGACGGCACCGGTAGGCTGATCAAGGCGGGCACCAAGCTTCGATGGAACATGCATTACGCCGCGAACCCGAACGGCGAGGACGCGACCGACCGGACGAGCATCGGGCTGTGGCTCTATCCGAGTGGCTACGAGCCGGAGCATCCGCTGGTCAGGCGGTCAATCGGCGACGTGACCGATCTCGACATGCCGCCCGGCGAGAGCAATGTGCGGACTGACGGCTACACGTTCCTGCAGGAGAACGTGCGTCTCACGGTGTTCCAGCCCCACCTGCACAATCTGGGGAAGCGGCAATGTCTCGAGGCGATCTATCAGGACGGCCGCGTGCAGACGCTGAGCTGCGCCAACTGGGACTTCGGGTGGCACATCGCCTACAACTACGCGGACGACGCGCAGCCGCTGTTGCCGAAAGGCACCGTCCTGCACACCATCAGCTGGCATGACAACTCCGAAAGCAACCGATGGGCTGCGGACCCGAGGAACTGGGTCGGTTGGGGCAACCGGTCAACCGACGAGATGTCGTTCGCCCACATCAGCTGGTTTGCGCTGTCGGACGAAGAGTACGACGAGCAGGTCAAGGCGCGAATTGCCGCGCGGACGAGCAACGACAACTGAGGACGACCATGAAAGCGTATCCGCGGCGCATGGTGTGCGGCGTAGCGCTGGCGGCAGCGGTCGCGCTGTGGGGCGGGGGAGTGCCCGCCGACGCTCAGACCGTCTACCGTACCGGCCAGTCGGTCCAGCCGGTGTTCGAAGGCTGGAGCCAGAATACGGACGGGACCTTCACGATGTGGTTCGGGTATCTGAACCGGAACTACGAAGAGAGGCCGCATATCCCGGTCGGGCCGAACAACCATTTCGCGCCCGGTCCGGTCGACCGCGGCCAGCCCACGCACTTCTATCCCCGTCGGCAGAACTTCCTGTTCGGGGTGACGGTGCCAGCCGACTGGGGCGACAAGGACCTCGTCTGGACCATGAGCCACAAGGACCAGGTCTACACGGCATCGGGTCGCTCTGGGCGACGTGGGCGGTCGATGAAGGGGTCTGGCGGGCCAACCGCGGGGCGGGTCTCGGTGGCCGCACGGGCAAGGAAGCCTATGCCAACCAGCCACCGACGATTCGTGTCGTCGGTGACGACCGCGTGACCGCGATGGTCGGGGAAGAGGTCACGCTGAGGGTGACGGCGAGCGACGACGGGCGGCCCGGGCCACAACCCGAGCGCGCGAGTCGGCCACGGAGAGGATACGACCCGTTGCCAAATGATCTGCCGACGTTCGGGGGACGACGTAGCGGCGCCGCTAGCGGTATCGGGGGGCCTACCGATCAGAACATGGTGAAGGTGCGCGCGGCGTACGAGACCGGGTTGGCTGTCACCTGGCTCCACTATCGGGGACCCGGCGAGGTCACCTTCGGCTCGATGGTGAGCCCTGTCGAACTGCAGGACGGCGAGGCCGCGACCTCGGTCCACTTCAGCGAGCCCGGTATCTACGTCGTCCGCGCCGCTGCCGATGACGGCAGCTTTGCGTCGTCGGCCGACGTGACCGTGACGGTCGGCGGCGGAGTGTCGCGGGTCCGACGGTGACCGGCCCTGTGCCGAGCGACGCGCTCTGAACACTGAACACTGAACACTGAACTCTGAAAAAGGACGCGAGGGTTGGGCCAGATGCTTGTGCGAGCCACCATCATCGCGCTGCTCTTGGTGCTGCAGGTTGTGCGACCCGCCTCAGCGGCCGAACGGTCCATCCTCATCCTCACGCCGGGCGCAACAGACGACAGGCTCGACCCGTCGCTCGAGGCAGTCAGCTACTGGAATGCGATGCTGGCGGACCTCGGCGTTGAGATGAGGCTGGCCGCGCCGCGCGTCGTCGTCGCCTCACCAGTCGCGCGCACGCTCGAGACCTACGCCCGACGGATCGCCACGCGCGCCACTCATCTGCCTGGCGGGCCCTTCGAGCCCGCACCGCCCGAGGAGCTGGTGGGCCTCGATGCCGGCATCGTCGTCCTGTTGTCGCGTCAGGACATCATGTCCTTCACGTGGCCGATGCCGCGTGTGGAGCCGCCGCGCCACTTCGTGGTCATCCGGTCGGTTCGCGAGCCCTATCGACACGACGCCATGGTCTCGAGCCACGTCGTGGCCCACGAGTTGGGGCACGCGCTTGGCCTCGAGCATAACGGCGAGCCGCATACGCTCATGTGCGGGCCATGCCAGCCGTTGACGGCTGAACCGGATGCTACCGGGTTCCTGCCCCTAACCGACATCGACCGCACACGTCTCGTCGAGCTGCACGGCGTGCCATAGCCGCGGAAGAGATCCGGTCTCAATCCCAGTCGCCGCAGAGACAGTGCAGCCCCGCTCCGAGCCGCTGACCCGCCCCCTATGGTCGTTCCAATTGTTAAGAGAGAGCGAAGCTCATATCTAGCCTACCAACGGGCACTCGCGTGAGGGCCTCTGGTGCGGGCGGACGATAGCCCAGCGCACTGTGCGGTCGGATGGTGTTGTACT